>Ga0307428_1000049_pt1 | contig 113061 bp, 118 predicted proteins | sample SalMarWE160240MG_FD_202161 | JGI IMG/M metagenome (GOLD analysis project Ga0307428, IMG submission 202161) | Salt marsh sediment microbial communities from the Plum Island Ecosystem LTER, Massachusetts, United States - WE1603-240 | ecosystem: Environmental > Aquatic > Marine > Intertidal zone...
GCGGCGAGTAATAGAAATGGGGTTGTAGGTAGGATCGGGATGAAAGCACCGATAATCCCTATTCCTGTGGATAAGGTTCCTGCTCCGATTAAAAGCCTTCTCTTTGTTGTCGTCCTCATCTATTCTACTTGCCCGTTGTTTACTCAGGAATGTAAAACCGCCAGGCGCAAAGCCATTCCTTCGGATGCTCGTCGGGAGGGCAGCTGATGCATTCGGTCCTGATTCTGGAATCTATCATTTTGGCAAATGCCGGGAATTCTACCACTCCGGCCGACTTGCAGGGATAATCGGGCAGCCCCTTGCGCTTTCTTGTTCCTTGGACCAGGCATTTCACCATATGAAGAACGAGTTCATCGCCCGACCTTTCGATTGTCTGTTCATTGATTTGTGCGTAAAGCCGAAGGTTTAAAGCTTGTTCTAAACCATCCAGCCCGCTTTGCTGGGGAAGCTGCAAAAACGATTTTATCATGGCTGCTTCCAAAGGCGAATACCTGGTCCAGCAGGTATCGTTACACCTTTTGCCGGTATACATATCGTAGTTATCCTCAACAGCTCGGAACCATACCCCATCACCTGCCAGCCAATTAAAAGACATGGCCTTTATCAGGCCGATTAATCTTTCTTTTTCCATATTAACCAGCCATAACGGCAGGTCGCTTTCAGTTTGAAAGCCCAGAGTCTTGGATAAGCGTTTTATGGCTATGGGAAAAAACGAGGCGGAAACCTCTTCCTCGAGCCGAATAGCTTCTTCCAGACCCAGCTGATGGACGACCTCGTTGAACCATATGCCATAGTGCAACATTATCCGCCTTAATACATCGATGGCATAATGAGCTAGTTCAATGTTACCAAGTTTTTCTAAAGAGTCTGTAGTCATATTTCTTACTCCTTGAATTCAATTTTGTAATATCGAGTATTTCAGAAATCACTTGTTCCTTCTTATATCAAATGGGTTCACACATTATACCCGTATGTGAAATAAAAGAATATGCACCTGGGCAAGAATTCCCCAGGGCACATTGCCAGTTCTGATAAGGCTTTGGAGTTTTTTGATTCTCCCCAAACCTGCTCATTCCACTATCAAATCAACGAATTGATTCTGTCTGAGATTAAACAGTCCATGTTCGCATATTCGGAGAAAGGGTATAGCCGGGGTAGTGAGAACAGCCAGAGTCGTACGTATATCGGGAGAATTACAACCCAGGTCGGTGGCTGCCTGTTGAATCTCATGGAGCCTATCAGCTATAGTCTCCATAGGTTCGGTGGAGATTGCCCCTGCTACTGGGAGCGCTATTTCAGCCAATATTTTGTTCCCGGCACACACTACTATCCCTCCGTTTAATTGTTTAATCTTGTTTATTACCTGTGCCATATCAGTTTCATCGGCCCCCACTACTATAATATCGCCACAATCCCAGACATAACTGGTGCCAATTGCCCCGTGCTTAAGTCCAATGCCTCTTATGAGGCCGACGAAGCTCTTCCCGGTGCGGTAAGACCGCTCGATAGCAGCTACCTTGACTATATCTCGGCTGGTGTCGGGCTTGAGCTGACCATCCGATACCGGCATATCTGCGAAACTTTCTCTGGTGACCAAATTGGTAACCTGGTCTATCAGCCTGGCTTTCACCTGGCTGCGGTTGCGTTCTACGGGTATAGCTAAGTCGTCAGCCGTAAAATTCCGGGCCAGACGAATGCTGTTTCGGACTGAGCTTGGATACTCGTATCTCTTAGGCCAGACAACCGGTTGTCCGTTCTGGAAAGCAACCTGCCCATTGCTGATTACACACTCGACCCGAATAGTTCGCAAATCTGGGACAATTACAATATCAGCGTACTTGCCCGGGGCTATTCCACCGACAAGGTGGTCCAGGCCAAAGTGCCGTGCCGGGTGAATGCTTGCCATCTGTACCGCCAGAATTGGATTGAAACCCAGATTGATTGCTTTCTGCACTACGAAGTCCATATAGCCATCGTCGATAAGCTGCCATGGTGCTATCCCATCGGTTGATAACGCCAGTCGTGTCAAACTAATATTTTCATCCCTTATCTTGGCAATGGCTTCCAGGTCCCTCCTTATTTCGCCTTCCCTTATGAATATAAACAGTCCTAATCTTAGCCTTTCCATAACCTCTTCTGCGGTGATTGGTTCATGACAAGAGGAGACGCCGGACGAAATATATGCTTGTAGCTTATTGCTGCTGGCACCAGCGCTGTGCCCCTCGACTTTCTTGCCCATCCTTATTGTCTCGGCGATTAGGTCAAGGACTCGCCGGTTGCCACCCACTACCCCACCCCAGTACGGCTCGCCCAAGCCGATAACCCCCTTTCGCCTGAGCAGCCTGCGAAGTTCCTTAACAGTGATGGCATGCTCCTCAGTTACCGGGCTTAGAGTGACCATCGGCGGAACGGTAACGAGGACTTTTATCGGTTGGTTCTTGCTAGACTTTAAGATTGCAGTAGTCCCCTCATACGCCAGCGCCCCAGCGAGGTTGGAAGTCTCGGTAATGACAGTGGTAGTGCCCCCGGCGACAGCAAACCGCGATAGCTCGCTTATCGAATACATGGCGTCTAGATGGGTATGACCGTCAATAAGCCCGGGTATCAGCGTCTTACCGGCGGCGTTAATGACCCTGGTCGAGGAGCCAATAGACTTACCGGCATTTTTGCCGACATAAGCTATTTTGGCGCCTTTAATAAGGACAGAAGCTCCTTCCAGCACCTCCCCTGTGTAGACATTTACTACAGAGCCGTTAACGATGGCTAAATCAGCTTCAGCCTCACCTAAAGCCACCTTCATTAGCTGGTATCTTTGCTCCCGATTCTCTGCTCCTGCCTGATTGCCTGTTCCAGTCACAAGACGCCTCCTTTCTATAGCGTGTTGTACCGTTATGTAGCTTCCGGACTAAAATTGCGGTTGCTAATTCACGTATTGGTTCAGTCGTTTTCGGACAAATCGCTGGTGGCAAAATGATACACCCTACCACTATTTCTTGCTATGGCATTTTCCCCAGAGCAGCCTGCTGGTATTGAAAACCTTGCCTGGAATGGTTTAACAAGATGGGGCGTTGTTAATACGTTTTAGGCTTATTTTGAAATGAACAACCCTTTGAGTGCTGGTTCAAATCCAGCCGCGGCCACCACTTTTTTCTTCTTGATAGCTGGATTGGGGTACGCTCTCTCAACTGGTCAGCCTAGTGCCCGGCCCAGGAAGTACGGCCAGACTATTATGGCAAGTATAATCTGCCACCAGACCAGACCGGCATAACCGATTGTAAATAGCCAGCCGATGAACCAGATAGGGCCTACCAGGGTCGCGGAGCGGCGGCGGTACCAGCGTTTTTCTTCCTCTGCCATGCTTTTCTCCTTTTACAAGATAATTTGCTCTTGATTTGATAACTTTACTTAATAGCAAAATGCTTTTTTCGCGGCCATAACTTCACGTGGATGATATTTCAGGCTCAATCGTAGCTGTCCTTTTTCTCCAGCGGAGCCACAGGGCCCAGGCCGTTACCAGCACAGCTATGACGGCAACATAGATTTCCATATGAAGGTCGGTAAGGAGCCCTGCCTGCCATAAAAGTGCGCCATAGTTCAATAAAGCGTGCAGACCGGAGGCTATGAGATAAAACTGCCATCCCCGGCCTCTGGCCAGCCCATACCCGGCCAGAGCGGAAAAAGCGATATGGGCGGCTACGGTAAAGAACCTTTCCCAAAATCCAAGTAGCGCCATGAAGCCGCCGGTTTGCACTGCTGCCCAGGTCCACCCTGAAGCGAAGATGAGATTGTGCGCCCACTGTGCTTCGAAGATTGCAAATCCGGCTCCGGCTACAGCGCCGATAGCCAGTCCCAGCTTGGGGTCAATATTCCTGCCGCTGCGCCGCCAGTAGACAACCACCGGCACCAGCTTTGACCCTTCTTGGACTAGTCCTGTGAGGAGCATTAATGGTATACCCGCCAGAAGAAGCCAGCGCATGGCGGACTCCGGGCTCCAGAACTGGCTCAGCGCTTGTTGAACCCAATACTGGAGGGGAATTTGAACGAAGCTTATAGCAGCCAGGGTTAGAAAGGCACTGCTTACGAGGACCGCCCACAGCCACGGTTTCTTAAAAAGCGGCGGCCGGTAACCGGCCAGCCAGACCGCACCGAAGGCTATAGCCAGACCGATGGCTATGGCCAGGTAAGTACCACTGCCGCTGGGGTTCTGGAAGAAAGAGACGAAATTGTTGACCATGTAATCTATCAAAGACATAGACTCCTCCTGTGCTTTGAATTAGTTCTTGTCCAATTCATCGTATGTGTCTTTCGACGCCTCTTGGCATTCGCACATTATACCTGCATGTTAAATAAAAAATATACCCCTGGACGGGCCATGTTGCAGCTGCTGATAGGGCTTTGGCCGCTGTTTAAGCCCCGCCGCGGCCACTTTTGTTTTTCTCAGTGCTATCTGGCAATGCCATAGGCGCCGGTGACGGAGTCTCTGAAGAGCGGCGATTGCGGTGGGTAGAAAGTGAATAGCACGAAGAGAATGGCCAGGACCGCTAAAGCAATCGGGGCGAAACGGTTAAGCCTTTCCGGTAATGGAGCGGCAATTAGCAGTCTATAGCTCACCAGCTGCCCGACTATGACAGCTACAACGAAAATCGCAATGTCGACTATCAAGAGTCCATGCCCCAGGATAGCCGTGTACGAATAGTAAAGGACCACGATAGTAATTGGTATTAGGTAAATTCCCAAGGTCTTTGCAAAGAAAAAATTGTTCGCCGACTTCCCAAAGCGGCTATATTCCAAAGCCGCATATACCAGTGCCGGCCAGAAACCCAACTTCAGATGTTCCCATACGCTTTCATTCACGGCGGCAATCGGGGCGACGGGAATCGCACGACCGGACCACTCGAACGCAAAGTGCAGCAACGACCCCAAAACAACTATGAAGGCGATTCCCCCTAGCTCCCAGCGCAAAATGCTTTTTTTCACGGCCATAACTTCACGAGGATTATGTTTCAGGCTCAGCCGTAGCTGCCCTTTTTCTCCAGCGGAGCCACAGAGCCCAGGCCGTTACCAGCGCCGCCAGCACGGCAGTATATACGCATGCTCCAAGAGAATATGAAGGATTACCATAGGAATACAACGTCATGCCGGGAAAGAGCCTCCACGCCAGGTTCAGTAAGCCGTGCAGGACAGAGGCTATGAGGTAAAACTGCCATCCCCGGCCCCTGGCCAGACCATAACCGGCCAGGGCGGAAAAAGCGATTTGAGCGGCTACGGGAAAGAAAGTACACAAGAATCCATATGAGCACGCAGGGTTGAAGAAGTCATAGGCATAGGCTGGGAATGCTCCCCAGAGCTTTGTTGCCAATACCCCATATGCTTGAAGGATGCCAAATCCGGCTCCAGCCACAGCGCCGATGGCGAGTCCCAGCTTAGGGTCAAGATTCTTGCCGCTACGCCGCCAGTAGACGACCACCGGCACTAGCTTTGCCCCTTCCATAACAAGTCCACCTATGAGTGGTATCCCCGCCAGATAAAACAATCTATGTAGGACTATCCGACTTGGGAAATGGTGCATATAATATAGTTGATCAGCAATCCATTGTATTAGAGGAATATGAATGAAGCTTATAGCAGCCAGGGTTAGAAAGGCACTGCTTACGAAGACTCCCCAGAGCCAGGGCTTCTTGAAGAGCGGCGACCAGTAGCAGGCCAGCCAGACTGCACCGAAGGCTATAGCCAGGCCAATAGCCGGAGCGGAGAAATCTTCAAAGAAGGAGACGAAATATCCGACTCCGTAATCTATCCAATTCCAATCCATCGTATATGTATCCTTCGACGCCTCTTATCACGTGCACATTATACATAAATGAGGAATAAAGGAATATACACTTGAGCCGGAACACCCAGGGACACGTTGTAGTTGATGTTATTTAGAGGTAACCGGCCACTCTTTCTCGATTCAAACGAGCTTCACAGTTTCTTTGTATCGGGGAACTTTTGCGGTCCACCCGGTCATCTCGTTCAGGACCTTGGCAAAGCTATTGGCTGCTTTTTCTTCTCCGTGGGTGACAAATACGCAGCGCGGCGGGACACGAATGTCATCTAACCACTCCAGTAGTCCATCACGGTCGGCGTGGGCAGAGAACCCCTCGATTTGTTCAATGTGTGCCTTCACCGGATGTATTTGCCCCAGGAGACGAACTTTCTTAGCACCATCCAGTAATATTCTGCCCGGCGTTCCCTCCGCCTGATAGCCGACGAATAGTATCGTGCTTTCTGCCCTCCTGATGTTGTTGACGATATGGTGCTTTATACGGCCGCCGGTTACCATACCGCTGCCGGCTATGATGATACTGCTTCCCTTTATGTTGTTAATGGCCTTGGACTCTTCCACAGTCTGTACTATCTTGAGGTTTTCAAAGCTAAAACAGGAATTTCCCTGGCGCAGACGCTGCATCATCTCTTTGTCGAAGAGTTCAGCGTGACGTTTAAATACTTCGGTAATCCGGATTGCCATAGGGCTGTCCAGAAAGACGATTAAGGGCGGAATTTCTTTACGTAGAAACAATTCGTTCAGGTGATACAGTAGTTCCTGGGACCGCTCCAGGGCGAAACTGGGAATAATGATGTTGCCCCCGGCGCTTACCGTCCTGTTGATACAATCGCGTAATTGTTTTTGAATATCGAGGTTCTCGTGTTCTTCGTGGGTACGGTTGCCGTAGGTCGACTCTATAACTATGTATTCGGCTTCATCGAAAACAGCCGGGTCCTTTACTATAGGGCGGTCGGGCTCGCCGATATCACCGGAAAAAATTACTCTGTGGTTCTTGCCATCCTGCTGGATGTTTACACTTATGGTTGCAGCCCCGAGTACATGGCCCGCTTCATAGTAACAGCCTTCGAGATTGCTGTTAGTTCCGACACAACTCAGATATTCTACGGCGGAAAAATGCGGCTCGACTGCTTCGGCATCTTCTACAGTATAAAGAGGTATTTCAGGATAAGGACCGCGGCGTCCCTCCCTTCTATGGCGTTTTGCCTTATATGCAGCGTCTTCTTCTTGCAGCTTTGCGGCATCGAGGAGGATAATCTGGGCTATCTCAGCCGTTGCCTGGGTGCAGTATATCTTGCCCTTGTACCCTTCACGTACCAGTCTTGGTAAAAGTCCGCAATGGTCGAGGTGGGCGTGAGTCAAAAAAACGGCATCAAGCGACTGAGGGTCGAACGGAAATGACTGCCAGTTTCTTCCCTGGTGCTTCCGCTCCTGGTACATCCCGCAATCTATAAGCACACGGGTATCCTGCCTCTCCAAAAGATAGCAGGAACCTGTAACATTCCTCGCTGCACCCAGAAATGTCAGTTTAGCTAGCATAGATGACGCGACTCCTGAATAGTTTATTTAACCTGGAAATCCCGCATTGCATATTCTTGGCTATTATAGCTCACTCATTATAAGCTGGTGCAAATCCAGGATGGGAGTTCCTTCTCAAAAATTAAGGTCTCTCTCTTTCCCCCTTAGAATAAGGGGGATAAAGGAGGTTACTTTCATAACTCCCCTTTCCCCTCTTACCTTAAGAGGGGAATTTTTAAAAACTTGCCTGTTACGTCCCACCAGGGAGGGAGAACTATAAGGGGTTTTGCCATTTGACTATAGATTAGGTGGGAAGTGGCATCGTTGAATGAATCGGGTCTAGCTTGAATACCTTTTTATAGCCTCCTTAGCCCTGGCTATGATTTCCTCGTCGGACACCTTGTATGATGTTATTGCAAAAGAGCCTGCTACCTTGCCCTGGTTTTTCTCTATTTTAGCTGTTATGTTCGCCAGAGCTTTCTCTGCATTGTCGCCAGCCATGGTAAAGAATGGAATAATACTCCGGCCTTCAAAATTTGTCTTGTATATAAATGAGTTAATAGCCGGTGCCGGTCTTGAGTTCCAAATTGGAGAACCGATAAATATCGGTTCATGTTGCTTTAAATCGACATCTATGGGATTTATCTTACTTCCCTTGTTCATTTTAGCTTCCAGGCCTCCAATCGCGTAGATGGACGGCCCTGGTTTTCTGGGCTTTGTCTCCTTAATCTCCAATAGCGTTGCATTCAGGGCTTCGGTGATTACTTGAGCTACCAGCTTCGTTTTACCTGTCAAAGAATAATAAACTACCAGCGGTTTCATGCCCTCTCCAATTTGGCTAATTGAATTATACATCCGACCAACCTCGAATGCAGCAACTCACTGAATTTCAGGATAGCTTGGGGCTTTATCGGGGGATTGAGTGGAGATAGCCGGGAATGCAGCACAGGCTAGGCGGGATAAGTAGGTATACCCAGATAACTGTGATTATGGGTGAGGGGTAATCGCAAAAATCGTGATTTTACCCCTGGAAGGCCCATAAAACCAAAAGACTCTATATGCCGCTGGCGTTTTCTGTTCTGCATATGCCTCAAAAACCTTCTCCCCTTTGGGGCCTTTCAAACTGAAATATGGGTGAGTTTGAAGGCTTTTGTGTCGGGGATTTTCGGCTAACAACCCTATGGTCTTCTTAACGGCCTTATAACGTTTCTTTTGGGATGCATCACTCTTAAGGCGGATATAGGTCGCCTTTGCCTCGTCGGTCCATTCTAACTCAAACAACACGGCTGATCCTAAAGAGTGTCTAAATCAACCTTTGACACCTTGCCCTGTGCAGCATCGGCAAGTCCTCGTTGAACCGACGCAAGGGCATCGGGGTTATTGAATAGCCATAGTTCTGAAGCAGGGATGGTTACTTGTGGGTCTAGCACAATTTGCCCAAAGCTATTCATATATATATGATACGTAACACCTTTCTCCATTGGGACTTTGGTCAAAATCACTCGCTTTTTGGCATCTGGCTTCACATTCTCTGCTACTATTGTTAAATCCTCATCCTTTATTATAGTTGCCATTTTGCCCCCTTTGCATGCGTAGGATTGATTAGTGAGTGGGATATTCCCACTTTTTCTCGCTTCCCACCACATTCTAGCATAGCCATTGGATTTGTCAAGTCCCGGTCGTATCTAAGCTCGTAACCACATCCCGATGTTTGTTCTACAGAAACAAAATGCTTTAAGTGCTATCTCCAATGCACTATAATATGATTCTAACAAATGAAAGAAATATTCCGTGATAAATCAAGAGATAAATTAGCTCAGAACCTCAACTCCCTGGGTATTAGAGCTGACTTGGCTGAACGTGGCCGAGCGGAAGAGAAAATAGAGAATTCATGGTATCAACGTTCTTTGGGAATTATAGACATACCAGAAGGATTGGTCAGATGGATAAATATCTTGAAAAAAGATGGGAGTAAAAACAGCCCTCCTCTATGGTGGGTCATTCTTTGTATACCGGATGAGAGACCCCTCCCACATCACAAAGCGGTTGACATCAAGGCAATAAGAAAAAAGGCATTTCCATTGTTCGGGAAAGTAGTCGATGTGACTTGGAAAGGAAACGACCATTATACTGGACTAGCCGAAGTTCTTTCCAACGATGAAACAGTAAAAGACCTAGCGAAAAGGATTGGCAACTTGACAGTTCACAGTTATGCCAAAGAATTTCAAGGGTGGACATTGCAAGTGGATAGGCGATTTGAGCCAACAAACCAAGATTGGGCAACTATTCAGAAGATTGCTAATTATATCCTTTCATCAGCTCGTGTCTACTAGACTGAAACGTACGCACGACTGGGCAAACATCCCGGTGTTTTTCCCTAGGTAATAATCTATGTTCTCTTTGCCCTCCATGCTATAATTTTTGAAAGAAGCCGGTACTTCTAAAAGGAGGTATTCATGGAACCCGTGTGGATAGCCATTTCAATCAGTGCCCTGGTTGTTATTATGGTGCTTTTGCTTATCTCAAGGCGAAAAGGGAATCAAATCATTAACCCGTCTAACCTTTTTGTACTCGGTATGTCCTTTGTGGTTCTGGGGATTATTTTCGGTGATGAGCGTGTGATAGGTTACTCTTTCATAGGTGTCGGAGTCCTTCTTTCAGTAATTGATGCTATTAGAAACAGCAAACAATAATAAACTACTAGCGGTTTCATGCACTCTCCAGAGCATCTGTTTCTTAGATTATACCTCACCAATGTGTTGTATCGAAATCTTGGTTCCCTCCATGCTATAATTTTTGAAAGTAGCCAGTACTTCTAAAAGGAGGTATTTATGGAACCAGTGTGGATAGCCATTTCAATCATTGCCCTGGTTGTTATTGTGGTGCTTCTGCTTATAGCCAGGGGAAGGCAATATCAACAACCCTCAAACCTCGCTATACTTGGTATGTCCTTAGTGGTGCTGGGGATTATTTTCGGTGATAATCGCCTGATAGGCTACCCTCTCATAGGTGTGGGAATTTTCCTTTCAGTAATTGAGGCTATTAGAAACAGAAGATAATAATTTGAGGTAGGCTTTCTGTATCTATATCGAGACTGGCCTTCATAAGCCTTGGTCGTTGGTTCAAATCCAGCCACTGCCACTTAGTGATATTATTAGCCTTTACAGAAATCTCTTCTCAAAGCATCTGTCAGCGGTTTGCTTGCATCCTTCATTCCCTTTGCACGGTCTACTAGTAATTTCATGAAGTTGATGTTGTTTGATTGGCAATAGGACTCAAGCCACTTTCCATGTTGAGGATCGTGGATATTCACGAGATGCGAAAACAGTGTACCGACCGATGCTGTTTGCCTTCCACACACAGGACACTTACACGCCATGTTATTTACCTTCTTATCTGAGACTATTAGTCTTTATTGTCCTCTTCATTTTCTATGTGAATAGTAATATCTTTCAATTGATACGGATTGCCAGATAGACGTTGCCCTAATCGTCTTAGAGTGTCTATTTGTCGTCGCTCTCTCGAATCTTCTAATTTCAAGCGTTCCTGCTCTGCTCTATATTCTGTTGCCTCTAATAATTTCTCGGCTCTCTTGGTGCGAAGATTCTTATACTCTATATCTGCTAACTTCTCTATTACCTTAAGTTGTGCTGTTAATGTTTCTGCCTTGGCTTTAAGTCGCTCCTGTTTCCAGTCTGCTATTTCACCACTGATCTGAACCAGGGGTTTTATAATCTTTACAGCTATCCAGCTAGTAGTAGCTAATATTACATACAAGGGAGAACCATAGTTGATGCTCCGGATTTGCAGCTTTTCCTCTTTGATAAGAGGTCTTCCGGATCGATACCAGAAATAGCGGGGGAACGCATATGCTTTATATTCATCCATTGTCGAAAGTACGAGAAAGTCGTATAGCAACTCATAGTCATATAGCAATGCGCTTAAATCGCTCAGTTTAGGTTCAGGTTTTGTTTCATAAGTTAACTTCAGTTGAAGCATTTTACCTCCTTCAAAATTGTAGCATACTTATATTTGCAGCTAAAACTTCTACCACATCCCTGTTTACCTTCTCCTAATTTTCCAGTAGCGCCTCGCATCTCGAAGAGAAGAAGGAGAGATTCAATACCATGTGGCTCAAGAATGGTAGGCCACATTAATGATGACTAATAGATATTGCTAGGCGGTGGGGTGCTATGATACGGCGAAGGCACATAAGAGATATTCGCCGATAGATAGATTAACAAAGTAAATTACAGCACTAAAAAACGTGCAACATTTCTTAATATGCGATTTAGTTAGCAATAACAATATTATTATACCTTGACAGAATAAAATAATTATGTTATTTTCATTTGAGAAATATTGTTGGGATGATGCCATGGCAAGACCTTCTGAAGAGAAAGTCCAAACGACAATATATTTGCCCAAAAGCGTGCATACAGAGCTCCGAATAAAAGCGCTCAGGGAGCATATCTCTATGACAAAGCTTATTATTCGTGCAATTTTGCGTGAGCTACCAGCAACTTCAGAGCAAAAACCAAGAAAATAGAATGAATACTATTAACAATGAACTTGGATTAATTAGGTCTCTGTATTCGGAAAAGCGTGTTTCAGGTTTAACCCACAATTTCTATCGTTACCCAGCTAGATTCTCACCTGAATTTGCTAGGGAAGCTATACTTCAATTTTCCAACGAAAATGATTATATCCTTGATGCTTTTATGGGAAGCGGAACAACAATTGTCGAGGCTCTAGCAAACGGTCGTTATGCCATTGGAGTGGATATTAACCCTCTTTCGTGTTTCATAACCAAGGTAAAAACTACTCCGTTAAGTGCTAGAGATAAAGACGAGATTCTGGAATGGGTAGCAGGGATAAATTTCGATCAGTCATTTGATGAAGTCAGTTTAGAAAACGTCGATGGTCTTAATAATATTCCCGACGACTTTAAGAAAATTCTTATAGATTTAAACAAAAGTATTGCCACATTCGAATTTCCCCGGCAAAAGAACTTTGCCAAGTGTGCTTTAGTTAGGTTTGGACAGTGGGCCATAGATTGTCGAAAAGAACTCCCCCATGTCAATGTACTTAAGGCACAACTTTCAAAACAGGTCATTGAAATGTTAGAAGGGCTCGATGAATTTGTATTTGCCTCTCAAAGGCAAGGTATATCTAAGAACCAGATTACAAACCGAAGAAAATTGTATCAGGGAAGTCTTGATGAATTAGTGCACAACCAAGATTTTACCAAAATGAGATCAAGGGTTCGCCTTGTTCTAACTTCTCCGCCATACCCTGGCGTTCATGTTCTTTACCATCGGTGGCAAGTAAATAGTCGCAAAGAAACCCCTGCGCCATATTGGCTAGCAGGGCTTCAGAATGGCCACGGTGAGGCATATTATACCTTGGGTGGTAGGTCGTTGTTGGGAAATAAGAACTACTTTATCAGGTTAAAGGAGATATTTGATTCAATTCGCTTATTGATTCATCCGGATGCTACGGTAGCACAATTGGTAGCATTCTCTAACCCTGATGCCCAACTCCCGATGTTTTTGGAAGCAATGCAATTGGCTGGCTTTGAAGAAATTACACCATTCAGCACTTTAAACGCTCAACGCTTAGATCGTTTGGTTCCAAATAGAAGATGGTATACAAATATCGATACTAATCAACATGCCAATAAAGAAATGCTTCTCCTACATAAACCTATTCAGTAATCTCTGCCAGTTGTTGTCGGAATTATTCATCATCTCCACTTTGCCCACCAACTCTAATTTGTTCCTTATCAAGACTACCAAGTGAATTAATCAAAGGTAGTAATACAGGTGCAATAGCCTGCGTAGTCTTATAAACCTGCTCCTCTAAATTTGGTTCATCTCCATTCGAGCTTTTTTCTGCTGATCCTTCGCTAGACTTTTCACTTTGTGTGACTGATTGAATCAAGGAAAGACCTATAAGCGTTAATCCAACTGCATATCTTGCATCAATGATTTCAGGACTACTTTTACTATATTTCTTCTCGGTTTTTAGGTAAATATTGTCCATATTGACCCAAAAACTATATACAGCCTGGTTCCCCTCATTATCTTCATCGGTTGCTACTTCTTGAATTATCTCCAGCGCTGAGTATTGGTCAAATTTATGTTTACGCTTACCCCAATCTTTTTCATAGACTGGATTTACTACAGGTAATTGCAGACCGATCGGGACCTCACGCTCATGCCCTGGTTTATGCGAAGGGGTCTTGCCTCCCTTAATCGGCTTACTGGGTCTAATTTCTTGTGGTTGACCGACTTTAACCTCAAATATATTCGTGAAAGGTAAAAGCAAGGTATCATCTTCCACTTTAGAAATATATTTCAGAGTTTCACCCAACGCGCAGTCTTGCGGCAGTCTAATGTTTAGTGTCGCCTTTCCGTTTTGAAGGTTAAGGTTATATGTACTTGCGATAAGAATCTTTCCATCAGTTTCAGTGAACAAAGTGAATTTTCCACAGTTTTGTAGTCTATCGAAATAATCATTTACGACATCCGTTTCGAATGTTATCCGACATCGCATATTCATAGGCGTAATGTGGTGTAATATCTGCCCATAATCTAGTTTTTGGAATTTAAAGTATGTTGGGTGAATTTTCCCCTTATAAGGTACTTCATCAGTTGTTACCATAGTTGATTTAAACGGGTTTGATAATCTTGTCCCAATTAGAAACAATGCTGACAAAGAAGGCGATGATTTTAAGATTAATTTTATTGCTTCTTCTAGAGGCTTAGAATCTGCAACTTTTTCTTGAATTTCTTCGCTCCTTCGTTTTTCGCGAAGAGCTTTTAATCCCGCATGATCTCTTATCAAGATCTCAAGTTCACGCTCTATTTCATTCTTTAATTCTCCACTCCTTAGACGATCACGGCTATTCATGAACAAGTCTTCTCTGGCTCTTCCACTGAGGTTAGTACAATCAACCATCGCAAGAATGGATTCGTCTAATCGTGACATGCCAACTTTTGTCCTACTAAAGAAACTCTGTGAGAGATTTGCATGAGTTTGCCCATTTACTGTAAAGATTATCCCTTCATTTTTCCTATATGTTTGTGCTCTATCCTTTTTGAAGGCATAGATTTTCACAGTCATACTTTCACCGAGCGTTGTTAATGGCGATGCTGTTGGGGAACCCTCCTCTAGATTTTGTGCTTTATTGTCCTCTAATCTCACACTTAATCCACTTAAAGTTGTTTCAAAACTTCTTTCGTCAAATCCACCATAGTCGCGGCACTCATATAAACGTATTGGTAGAGCAATATCAGGTAGAAGCAGATCCAGCCGAGAAAGTAGGCCGTCGCGTAACATCATATTTGTTCGGAATCCCGTTGCTTCATATTCATACAATTTGATAGCAGTACCCCACTCAGAATTTCTTCCATAAGGATTCCGCCCTTCTGGGAAAATTGGCATGTTTGCCGAGTCAAATCGCAATACATCCCCATGGTGAGGTTTTGAATCAACTCCCAGAGGTGCTAAGTAAGTATATACTGAACTCTTGCGATCATAAATTGGGTTTTCTCTTCTGATTATCGTGAATCCCCATTGATTGTATGATGGGTCTGAAGTGTCGTGATTCAATATTTTATGATTCCTACGAGTCAGGATAAGCTGCAAATTGTTCTTTCCGCAGAATTGGAATACGCCGGTGCTCCCCATATTAAATTTGCCTTGAACAAAATGCACCCTTAATTTATTTTTATGACTTAAGTCGAGTAGAGTAATTGGCATTTTATTAGGAGTCTGACCTTCACCTGCATCAGCAATTGTAAAAGAGGGATTTGAACGATCTCCTGTTGCAGCAATCGTTATTAATTTGGACACCTCGGTTCGCTTTTGAGTAGGCCAATATCTCACATGCCCAAGAGTATCCTGTTTGCTTGCATCTCCCCAAAAGTATAAAGCTACTGCCTCATAAATGCTTTTAGGGGCTGCAACACTTTCAGGAGACATGTCTTTGAGCCAACATGCTCCCATTAAAACAGCATCAACAGAATTCACGACCTTTTCGACCAACGCAGCTTCCGGACGGCTTGCCTGATTTCCGGCGGTTGAAAAGTTGTCTTCTTCGTCACCATAATAACGCCAATATTCCTCTTTCCCCCAAAGCCCCTTTTTGTTAAGGATATTAATCACTTCCGCCTCTGAATCAGCACCCAAAAGGGCCAAGCACATCAATTTAACTTCGTCGTTTGTCATACAATCCTCCGCATTTTCCCGTGTCAGAACAAGGTCTTAGAGTTTAAATTTACCTTTGTTTCTCGCTCCACCTTGGAACTGTAATTTAATTTCTTTAACCTTACGTTCTATCTCCCTGAATATTTTTCGGACCTCCTCTTCGGAATATTCGTAGTTTCTTCTATTTGAGCATTTACCTAATAGGTCAAGATTGTCTATTATCTTATTAACTCTACGCTCTGCTATTCTTACGAATCTATCACGCTTGATAGTACTTCTAATTGCATTATTTGCTTCAGCCTGTGACATATCTCACCCCCAATATCATTAAAATAACACAAAACATGGCATTTGTCAAGAGCATATATTAAGATATGTATCATTAGTTATAGACTATAGACATCGACAATATGCACTGTTTTTGAATAGGAAATAGAGCAAGGGCTTAGGAGTCCCTTGGTCGCTGGTTCAAATCCAGCCGTTGCCAGTTTTTATATCAGAGGCCCGGAACCGAGGGGTTGGCATCTGGGGCAGAAGCAGGTGCCACGGTTTTGCACCAGGACCCGCTGGATGGTGCTGCCGCAAACGGGGCAGGGTTCGCCTCCCTTATGAGCAACCTTAAAATCGAAATGGGCTGTGCCCAGCTCACCCTCGGGGCGGACGTAGGTATCCACGCTGGCGCCTTTGCTCATCCAAATATCCTTTAGAAGTCTAGACAAAAGGGCAGAATATATATATCATTTCAGGGCGCTATGATAGTAGGGATGAGAAAAGGTGCCACTCCGGAGGAGATAAACGAGGTGGTGCAGAAGGCTAAATCGCTGGGACTGGACACCCAGTTGAATCTGGGCACCGATAAGACAGTGGTGGCTTTGCTGGGAAGCAACACAGGACAGCTACCTAGCGACATCTTCGCCTTGCTCCCTGGAGTGGAGAGCGTAGCCCGGATTATGAAACCCTATAAGCTCGCATCCCGCGAATTCAAACCACAGGACAGCGTAGTTTCCATTAACGGGATCGAGATCGGGGGCAAGCGTATTGTGGTTATGGCGGGGCCCTGTGCTGTGGAAAATGAAGAGCAGCTCATGAAGGCGGTCAGGGCTGTGAAAGAAGCAGGAGCCTGCATTGTGCGCGGTGGTGCCTTTAAACCACGCACCTCCCCCTTCAGCTTTCAGGGGCTGGAAAAGGCCGGCTTGGAGCTGCTGGCGAGAGCTAGAGAGCAGTTCAACATACCTGTAATTACCGAAGTAGTGGACCCCCACGATGTGAGCCTGGTATCCAAGTATGCGGATATCCTTCAAGTCGGGTCCCGAAATATGCAAAATTTCGCCCTGCTAACCGAGATTGGGAAGAGTAAGCACCCCGTCTTGCTGAAACGGGGGTTTTCATGCACCGTTGCTGAATGGCTTACGGCGGCCGACTATCTGCTAGCAGAGGGGAACAGCCAGCTTATTTTATGCGAGAGAGGTATCAGGACCTTTGAGACCAGCGCTCGCTTTTCTCTCGATATATGCTCTATACCCGTGATTAAGAGATCCAGCCACCTTCCTCTAATCGTCGATCCCAGCCATGCTGCCGGTCACTATGCCCTGGTTCCAGCGATAGCCAAGGCAGCCATAGCTGCGGGTGCCGATGGGCTCCTCATCGAGGTCCACCCCAACCCCAAGGAAGCCCTCATAGATGGACTTCAGTCCCTTACTCCATCGGACTTCGCCAGATTGATGAAGGAGCTCAGGCCAGTTGCCGAATCGGTAGCCAGATACATTTAGTCAGGCCTCGAAGTATCGGGGGCTTGAGTCTCCCTCTATTTCTCTAGGGCGCAAAGTTAGCGATGATGTTGGTCGCGGCAGCGTAGACATCGGCGATGTTGCCCACATCACCTGTCCACTCGACAAAGTGGTAGCCAGCATCTGGAGTCGCCACCAGGTCGACCACCGTTCCTGAGTTATAGGTAAAAGTTTCCTCTCCGGGGTCGGTTACTGAGCCACCTTCTGTGCTAGAGATGATGAGCGTGTACTGCTTAGGAAAACAAGTGCGACATCCAGTCATGCACACAATTAAGCCAGCTACAATCAAAAAGAAGATAATAACTCTGGCAAAGTAATGGTGTCTCTTCGAACTAGGTATTACCTTCATATTCCGCTTCCTTAAATTATACCCCTAAGTAACCTCAAACAGAAGACATATACCAGGCCAGCATCTGCTTGACCCAAGGGATTAGTAAGCCTTTAGTTGTTGGTTCGAATCCTGCCGCTGCCAGCTTTTATATCAGAGGCCCGCAACCGAAAGGCTGGCATCTGGGGCAGAAGCAGGTGCCGCGGTTCTGCACCGGGACCCGCTCGATGGTGCTGCCGCAAACGGGGCAGGGTTCGCCTCCCTTATGAGCAACCTTAAAAGCGAAATGGGCCGTGCCCAGCTCGCCTTCGGGGCGGACGTAGGTATCCACGCTGGCGCCTTTGCTGCCGATGGCTGCTCCAAGAACTCTGCGGATGCTCTGATACAGAGTTTGCACTTCTTCGGGCGACAGGGAATTTGCTTTTCTCAGGGGGTGAATCCGGGCGGCAAAGAGGGCTTCATCGGCATACATATTGCCGATTCCAGCGACGATACACTGGTCGAGAAGCGCGGCTTTTACGGGGATGTGATGCCGGCTTAATCTTTGCCCCAGAATGCCCGGGGTAAAGCTTTCATCCAGCGGCTCGGGGCCCAGCTTGCAGACCACAGTGCTGGCATCGTCTGCCAGCCATATTAACCCCAGTCGGCGCCGGTCGCTGAAAACGAGGCGGTGTCCGTTGGAGAGGTGAAAAACCGCCCGGGCATAGCGGTCAACTCCTCTGGGATTTAACAGCAGGACGCCGGTCATCCTGAGGTGCATAATCAGTGACCTGCCATTCGATAACTGAAAGATGAGATACTTCCCCCGGCGCTCCAGGCTTTCTACCTTCTGCCCGATTAACCCGCGACGGACTTCTTCAGCAGAACCACCGCACACCAGTTCGGTATCGAGGATGGTAACTTGAGTGAAGCTCTGCCCCACGACCCGGGGCGCAAGCTCGTTCTTAATCGTCTCCACCTCAGGCAGTTCAGGCATTGCAAGTTAGTGTAGCAATATAGTGCATGGGAACTCAATCCGTGGTGCTATATTGGGGAGAAACTGACCAAGCCACCGGCAAGCGAGCGGCTGCTCTAGTCTGGAGAGTAGTTTTAGTGTAATTGTGCTATAATTGGAAGAGAAGAAGAAAATGAAATATACCGCTATTGTTAGGAAAGCGCCTGACGGGTTTTATATTGCCAGTTGTCCTTTAATTCCGGAAGCTCACGCTCAGGGTGAGACTTACGAGGAATGCTTGGCTAACATTAAAGAGGTGCTTGAACTTTGCCTTGAATGTCGCAAGGAGCGTGGTGAGGAGGTCCCTGACGAAATTGACACAAACTGGGTCGCAATAGGGGTATGACAAAACTGCCTCCCCTCAAAGCTAGGGAGGTGGTGAAGGGACTCCAGAAATTAAGGTTTGAGAAGGTCCGGCAAAAGGGGAGCCACGCAATATTTCATCACTCGGATTGCCGCAGAGCCGGTGTCCCTATCCATCCTGCTAAGAGCATTAGTCCATATTTACTCTCGGATATTTTTAAGCAACTCGAGATTAGCGAAGACGAGTTTTTGCAAGCTATAGGGCGGAAGTTGTAGGCTGTCGAAAGGCATCATCTGTTTTGAGAAAGAATCTGTGCTCTTCAAAAATGTTGTCCTGGAAGCTAAAGCAGAGGTTCTTTCTCCGGAGATGAGTAAAGGTCTTGCCTGTCTTTCCGGGAGCTGAAGGGTTCCTCCAGCAGCATTATTTGCCCTTCGGACTTGAGTTCGGCCAGTCCTTCCAGGCATTCGGGCCTGGAAAGGCCGGGGGTCCATTCCCGACAGGCTTTAGGACGCGAGGGATATATGGCGCAGCGGGCTTTCCCATCCGCATCCCAGGCCAGGAAGACGCAGCCTTTCTCGGTTCTCTTGAGCAGGTAGCCTTCCTTTATCGGCACCTTCAGAGCATATCTGGAGATGCACTTTGAGCGTGATATTCTCAGGGCTGAGGCAATGTTGTCTATGTCTTCGCGGGTAAGGGGAGCCTGGTAGCTGGTGCAGCAGATGCCACAGCGAAAACAGGGGAAGGGAGTTTGTTCCGTGATGGTAATTTCTTTTCCTCCCGGTGTCTTTATAATTGTCTTCTCTGTTGACATAGTACTATAGTACTATCTTCATATTACTGCGAAGAAATCAAGCCCAGTATCTTCTCGTGGAGCTTTTTGTTGGAGAATACAAGGTCGCCTGTCCGGGGCTTCCAGGGGTTGCCCTGAAAATCGCTGACCTTTCCACCGGCTTCCCGGACTAATAAGACGCCGGGGGCGACATCCCAGGGCTCAATCCTGGTGGAGAAGTAAGCCTCTCCTTTGCCGGCGGCGACCCAGGCTGTTTCTAGTCCAGCCGAACCTAGCTTGCGTATGTCGGTAACCCGCGGATAGACCTCTTGCAGAAGCTCGCCTGTTCTTCCCCGGTTTTTATCTCCACCTTCACAGTAGAGAATGTAGCTCTGGCCGAGGTCCGATACATCGGATACTTGAACCTTTACCCCGTTTAAGTAAGCGCCCTGGCCCTTTTCAGCAAAGTAAAACTCGTCAATCGCCGGGGCGTAAATCGCCCCCAGTAGAAGTTCGCTCTGGTGCATCAGGGCTATGCACACGGAAAAGAAAGGGTTGAAATTGGCAAAATTACCTGTGCCGTCCAAAGAGTCCACAATCCAAAGCCAATCAGGGTTTCCCTCGAGAAAACCGCTTTCCTCGGTGAGCAGGCTGTGGTGAGGATAATGTCTCTTAATCTCTTCAACAATCAACCTGTCCACCTCTTTATCATATTTGGTGGCTGCTTCCTTAGCCGTGGTTCGCTCTTTAAGCAAAGCCCAGTCCTGGCGAAAATGCTTCATCAAGGTATCGCCGGCCTTTCTGGCCAGGCTCTCAATTAATTCCTTTCCCTTCATATATTTCCAGTTATTTTATCTAATCAATATCTGTTTCTATGATAGCTGAAGTAGGATTCACTCCCCATTGTCCTTGTTCACTGGGCGTGTAGGCTGCGGTTTCTTTTACAACTCTAGCCGTAATCTGTTTTTTTGAGATTTGGTTAGTCACAGCTTCATACTGCACTACGAAAGTTATATCGTAGGTAACGTTGCTAACTTTCTCCACGTTAGTAATTTCAAAACCTTTCAGAGTTTTGAAATTGTACCATGCTTCCAGTAGTCCTGCGGGGTCTGCTTCGGTACTAAGCCAAGTTTTTTGTGCAAAACTAGCCATCTCATTCCAATTTTGATTTTTCCATGCTAACACATAATCGGCTAGGGTGCGCTCCGCTGAACCTTGAGAAAATTCGGATGGCTGTTGAAAAGTATAAGAAGGGGGACTAATGGTTAGCTGGAGGTCCTTCTTTTCAACCAGTTTCATGGTTTTGAAGGTTCCGGTATCATCTACCAGCTCTCCTTCGAGATTCTCACCATCTTTACCGACAACCTGTATAACTTCATTAGATTGACCGCGTGGAGTGAAAGATACGGATACTTCATAGGGCCCCGTATTAAACTCGTCCCTCTGAGGAATATCAAGGTTTATACTAAACTCTTCATTAGATACCGTTGCCTTTTCACTAACTCCAATATATAAATCGGATCCTGACCTACCCCATACATCAAAACCAACAATTAGAGTTGCACCGTTTGGTAAATCTGTATTGCCCGAAATCGTAATCTCGTCGCCAGAAACGCTTACATCTGTTATCGTTAGATTTGAAAAACTATAACGCGGAATTTCCTCTGTAGGACTGCTTATTGCTGCAATAATAACAATGATAATGACCACACCTGCTATAATGCCAATGATTTTTGCTGCCTTTTTCATTTCACCTCCATTACATCAATTCTAACCAGAACAATAATTTTGTCAAATTTTCTCCCTTTATAGAATTCTTCCAAACTTGGTTTCTTTAGCCACGAATCTTCTCACTCAAGCAATCCTTTTTCCCCTCTCACTTTCAAGTCCAGCAAGCGTTGTAAGTGAGGCTTCCCCTTGAATACCTCTGCTACTGGTTTAATGTCAACCCTGTGATATTGATATTTTATCATTGCTGGTAAAATAGAACTAAGCACAGAGGTTTCTCCGATGAGTAGGGGCAGAAGTACTTCCGTTTGGTTGACATAATATATTGGCGCGGAGGGCTCCGATGAAATCGGGGCAACTACAAAAAATCCGGATGTGTAAGGAGGTGAGAGAATGGCAATAGCCGAGGTAAGCGTTGTCCCGTTAGGAACGAAGACTCCTTCAGTCAGCCAATACGTGGCACGGGCGGTCAAGGTCCTGGAGCAGGAAAAGGACATAAAGTACGAGATGACCGCAATGGGAACAATCATAGAGGGAGACTTAGACAGGATTCTAGCAATGGTAAAGAAGATGCACGAAGGGACCTTTGGGGAAGGGGTTGTTAGGGTGCTGACCACGGTTAAAATTGACGACCGGCGAGACAAGGTCCAGGACATGAAAGCGAAGCTGGATTCGCTCAAGAAGAAGTTATAGTATCAGCTTAACGAGGGCATTGGTATTTTTCGTATGAATCTCTCTTGTTTGCTTTCTTTGCTCAAAGAAATGCCTGCCTACAGGCAATTGGTGGGGGGGCTGTCCACAGCAAAAGGTGAGCATAAGGCAATCATACTTGATGCCGCCAAGCCCTACTTGATTGCCGCTCTTTACGAAGAGCTTAATTTGCCCCTCATGGTGGTGACCGGTCAGCCTGAGGGTGCTAGGAAGCTTCATGAGCAGCTTCGAGCCTGGTGTTCATCTTCGGCCGAGTTGCATCGTCTCCCTGAGCTCGATTTCCTGCCTTACGGTAGTTCTCAGCTATCGGCTGTCAGCTATCAGATGATGGAGAGATTGAGGGCATTAGCCACCTTAGCCCTTTATGACGAGAGCGATAAACCTCCCTTGCTAGTAACCTCAGCCTTGGCAATCATGAGTAAAACCATCCCGCAAAGGGATTTTGCGGCTGCTTGCCATATTCTAAAGCCGGGCGTGACTGCTGAGCCCCTGGAGCTACTGCGCCGATGGCAAAGCATGGGCTACGAAATGGAGGACGTTGTCGAGGTGCCCGGACAGATGAGCAAGCGGGGAGGCATTATTGATGTCTTTCCCCCCTGCAGCCAGTTTCCGGTTCGAATAGAGTTCTTCGGCAACCAGATAGAGAGCATGAGATGCTTCGACCCGGAGAGCCAGCGCTCAACCAGCCCAGTATCCTCGGTGATTGTCACGCCGGCCAGAGACCCAGCACTTAACAAGATTGAGTGCTGGGCAGTAACTGATAGCCCTGAGGTGGTGAATGGAAGCGTCTTGGATTATCTTTGCGGTGATGCCTTGCTTGTTCTCGATGACCCTGAGGGAATTGAACTTAGCGTCACCAGGCTAAACGAGGAAACTCAAGAATTAAGAGCCACAAAGATGAAAAAAGGCGAGCTGCCTGAGGACTTCCCCCCACCTTACCTCACCTGGGAGGAATTAGAGTCACAAATGAAAGAAAGGCATCGCCTGGCGCTGGAAACATGGGATGCCGCCCGGGGCTATGGACAGGCTTTGCCATTCGCAAGAGCCCAGAGTCATGGAAGCCAGCTGGAAAGGTTCCTCAAAGCAGCCAGGCAAATGGTGGAACAAAAACAGCGCGTGGTTGTAGTCAGCCATCAGGCAAATCGTCTGGCTGAACTTCTCCAGAAAGAGGACATCCATGCTTCGCCGGCATCACAGATAGAGCAGGTACCTCCGCCCGGTTCAATCACTGTGCTCCGGGGCTCACTGGACGGAGGCTGGCTACTGGATGACAGGCTAATCCTTATTACCGATGTCGAGCTGTTCGGCTTTGTGAAGCAGCCGCGAGCAGGCAGGAAGAGGCCGATACCTCGCCAGTGGTTCCTTCTTCAGTTAGCTCCTGGCGATTATGTCGTCCATATTGACCATGGCATCGCCAGGTTCCACGGTCTGGCAAAGAGATCCTCCGATGGAGTGGAGAGAGAATACCTTGTTTTAGAGTATGCCGCTGGTGACAAGCTCTATGTGCCTACCGAGCGGATAGACCGCGTCAGCCGCTATATCGGTGCCGGCGACCAGGCACCGCACTTGAGCCGTTTGAGAACCCCGGAATGGCAACGAACAAAGAAAAGGGTTAAAGAAGCGGTGGCGGAAATTGCTCGAGAGTTGCTTGACCTTTATGCTGCCCGGGAGGTAGCTCCGGGCTTCGCTTTCTCCTCAGATTCACTATGGCAACAAGAGATGGAGGCATCATTTCCTTATATGGAAACACCGGACCAGATTGAGGCAATCATGACGGTTAAAGAGGACATGGAAAAAGCCAAGCCCATGGACCGGCTTATCTGTGGAGACGTGGGCTACGGCAAGACCGAGATAGCTTTGCGTGCCGCCTTTAAGGCGGTTATGGATAATAAACAGGTAGCTATTCTGGTCCCGACCACCGTGCTGGCTCAGCAGCATTTCACCACCTTTACTGAGAGGTTGCAAACCTTCCCCTTGAGGGTGGAAATGCTGAGCCGCTTTTGTCCGCCGGAAAAAGAAAGGGAAATCCTTGGGGGCTTGGCTAATGGCACGGTGGATATATGCATTGGCACTCATCGCCTGTTGCAAAAAGACGTCACATTCAAAGACCTGGGAGTGGTAATAATCGATGAGGAGCAACAGTTCGGCGTGGTGCAGAAGGAAAAGCTCAGACAGATAAGGAGGGAAGTGGACACACTGGCTCTTAGCGCTACTCCTATCCCGCGCACCCTTCACATGTCTCTAACCGGAATCAGGGATATGAGCATCGTGGAAACGCCTCCTGAAGAACGCCTGTCTGTCCAGACCTATGTCGGAGTTTATGATGGCACCATGGTCAGGCAGGTGATATTGCGGGAACTGGAGAGGAATGGTCAGGTCTTCTTTGTCCATAACCGCGTTCAGAGCATTGCCTGGGCTGCCAGCAAATTACAGGATTTAGTACCCGAGGCTCGAATAGCCATAGCTCATGGGCGAATGCCTGAAGAGCAATTGGAAAAAGTGATGACGGATTTTATAGCTGGCAAGTATGACATCCTGGTGACCACCACTATTATCCAGTTAGGTCTGGATATGCCTAATGTCAATACGCTGATTATCGACCGGGCTGACAGGTTCGGCCTGGCTCAGCTTTATCAGTTGAGGGGCAGGGTGGGTCGTGGTATCAACCAGGCTTATGCTTATTTTTTCTTCGACGAGGGGAGGCAGCTAACCCCCCAGGCTCATAAGAGGCTCAGGACTATCTTCGAGGCTACCGAACTGGGTTCGGGATTCGGTATTGCTATGAAGGACCTGGAAATTCGGGGGGCGGGCAATCTTTTAGGTGTCAAGCAAAGCGGGCATATCGCTGCACTGGGCTTTGACCTTTATTGCCAGTTGCTGGCTGAGGCAGTGGAGGAATTAAAAGCCAGGCAAGCTGGCGAAGCGAGGAAGAGCGTAGTTGCCGGGGAAGCGAAGGAATTGCCCAGCATAGCCCTGCCCTTAGCCGCCCACATACCGGAGGAGTATGTTCCCAATCTAAATACCCGCTTAAGCCTTTACCACAGACTGGCCAGGGTGGAGCATATCGAGGAAGTAGCCGACATAGCTCAAGAATTCAAGGATAGATTCGGTCCTTTGCCTGAGCCTGTGGTAAATCTTCTTTACATTGTGAAAATCAAGGTCCTGGCAAAGCAAGCCGAGGTAAGCTCTGTTTCCACACAGGGAAGACAAATTGTAATAAAACCCCATGAAACTGTCATTGCGAGCGGAGCGAAGCAATCTCTAGGTAAAAGCTACGATGGCGCAGTTAAAATAGGTGCCACACAAATCACGTTGGACACCAGGCTCCTGCGGGACAGGTGGACAGAGGTGCTGGAGGAGATACTAAGTTCTAATTGTGCCTAAACCCGCCTGAAGGCTATCTATATTTCTGAGTTCAGTAAGTTGCTGGGCAAAAGAGCAGAACTTATCAATTGTAGCTGGGTGCCACCATCTTCAATTTCAAAGCTACCTCGTCCGATATCTCGATTAGGTTTTAGATGATTTAAATCGAAGGCTTGTCAACGTGTGCTATTAAGTGTAAAATCAGTCAATTATTTGCTGTAAGGTAGCTTAGGTTTGGTGTAACTCCGACAAAGTCGGAGCGAGGATTTTGAATGATGAAAGTAGGCAACTCCTCCGTACTGGCAGATGGAACCGTCTATAGTAAGAGAAAGAACTTCTGCCCTTTCTCCACGTCTCCTCCGGAGGCTTATGTCCCAATCTTGGGGGAGGAGAGAGTGGAGAGACTGCAAAAGATCGCTCAGCGAGTGAAAGGCTTAAAAATGCTAACCCTGAATGCTAGCGCCCAGGGTGGTGGTGTCGCTGAGATGCTTTACAGCGCTGTCCCGTTCCTGAATATGCTGGGTGTAGAAACTGAGTGGAAGGTTATTCGTGGCACCAGGGAGTATTTCGAGTGCACGAAGGAGCTACACAATTTACTACAGGGCAAGGCAGGCTCCTTCAGTCCAAAGCTTCGACAGACTTACCTATCTACCCTCGAGGAGTGTGCCAGGCAGAATCTTATTGACTACGAACCTGACGTGATAGATGTTCATGACCCACAGCCACTGGGCTTGAACTGCTATCTCAAAAGACCGGGGGAAACCTGGCTCTGGAGATGCCACATAGATATTGATGAAGAGACTATAGAGGGCAACCCTGGTTTGAGGGATTTCCTTACCGAGTGGGCTGGGCGCTATGATGCCGCCATATTTTCGGCGGCTCACTACGTTATCTCACGGTGGCCGCTGCCCAAGTTCGTAATCCCTCCCTTCATTGACCCCCTTTCTGAGAAGAATAGGGAATTGAGCCAGGGGGAGATAGACAGTGTTCTCACCAAATACCACATAGACCCCGACGTCCCAATCATTGCTCAGATTGGGAGATTTGACCCCTGGAAGGGAATAGACAGGACTATTGCCACCTACCGCCAGGTAAGAATAGAGAGAAAATGCCAGCTTATATTGGCAGGTGGCCTGGCTGCCGATGACCCGGAGGGAGAGAGAATCCTGGCCCGAGTTTATGAAGACACAAAGAACGACGAAGACATCCACGTGCTAAATCTGTCGCTGGACAACCGTCTGGAGAACCAGAGGGAGGTGAATGCGTTCCAGCGGGCCGCCAGGGTGATAATGCAGCCATCTATCAGGGAAGGCTTTGGGTTAATGATTACTGAGGCATTGTGGAAGGGCAAATCGGTGATAGGCGCTGACGCGGGAGCCATATCCCTTCAGATTCGGGACGGCGATACCGGATACTTTTACCAGACACCATACAAGACTGCACAAACGGTAATCTACTTGCTGGAGAACCGCAAGGCTGCTGATGCGGTGGGCAAAAGGGGCAGAGAGTATGTGAAGCAGCGCTTCCTCCTTCCGGATAGGATTGCCGATTATCTCATGGCTATAAACATGGTTGTAAGTGGGGCTGTCAATAAGGAAGTCAGTGCTGAAAGCATAGTCAGCTTTCATCCCTGGTTTAAGCTGAGCAAGCGGAGGAGAGTCAAATTTTTTTAGTTACCTGATTTATCAGGCATAATCCTACATTTTTGTTTTGGCTTTCACTGCCCTCTTACCATTTTTCTTAACAGAGAAGTCGCTTTGCCTGGGGAACTAAGGCTGAATCTAGCTGCCGAAGCACCAAACCCCACCTTTATAGACCACGCTGTAGAAGGGAGAACCTTGAAAGTATCCTCATCGGTCCAATCATCGCCCAGTGCCAATATAAAGTCCCATTTCTCTCTCGAAATCCATCTCGAAGCCGTGCGCCCCTTATTTATGTCGGTGTTTTTCAGTTCCACTACCTTACTTCCTTCCAACACCTGAAGGTTTAAATTGGCAGTTATATCTGAGAGATTGTTCATCAGCTCCCGGGCTCGAAGCTCACCTAGCCTGGGGTTAGCTTTTCTATAATGCCAGACAAGGGAGAACTCTTTTTCTTCAATGAAGGAGCCCGGGGTTCTATCCACCCATGACTCAAGTATCGGATGCACCTCTTCCTTCCACTCGCTTGTCAGGGTCTCTATCGTCTCCCATCCTCCACCCTTTTCTTTAATCCACACGCCATGTTCAGCCACCAATCCCACATCGAGACCGCCGAACCACGTCTCCAAGGTATCTTTATCGCGTCCACTTATGAGCACTACTTCGTTTCGAGGATTCTTAGTAAACTTTTCAAGCAATCTTAGGAGCTTGGCTCCGGGCATTGCGTCCATTGGTTTGGGTGAAAAAGGGACAAGTGTGCCATCATAATCCAACAGGAGTAATGCTTTAGCGCTCTCTTGAAAATCGCTGGCTAATTTCCTCTGCATCTCATAGGGCAATGCCTTTTCTTCCATCTCTTGTTGAAGTTTCTTGGAAGAAAGCAGTTTATCCATAAATTCATTTGCCCATCGCACCACGGTGTAACGGCGCAGGCGTTTTTGCATTATGCGGTTGCGCTCTATTTGCTCTTGTTCTGGCATTTCCAGGGCTTCTACCAATGCCTGGGCAATCTCTTCCTGGTTATTGGCATTTATTATAATCGCCTCCCCCAGCTCTTGAGCAGCTCCGGCAGTCTCACTAAGTATTAAAACCCCTTTCCCGTCCGTCTTAGTTGCCGTGTATTCTTTGGCTACAAGATTCATCCCGTCTCTGAGAGGGGTAATAAGGGCAACATCGGCCAGGCTGTAAAGGGCGGCGAGGGAGTGGAAGGGTAAAAAGCGGTATAGGTACCAGATTGGCATCCAGCCTATAGCCCCATGTTTTCCGTTGATTTCACCCACAAGTCCGTCTACCTGTTTCTTCATCTGCATATAGCGTTCCACTCCTGTGCGTGAAGGGACTACCAGCAAAACAAAAATTACCTTCCTCTTGAACTTCGGGTTCCTGTCCAGAAACACACTGAAAGCTCTCAATCGCTGGGGGATGCCTTTGGTGTAATCCAGACGGTCCACTGAAAGAATTACCTGGCAGTCTCCTAGTTTTTTGCGAAACCTTTCTCTCTCCTTTTGCACCTTTGGGTCCTGGGCGGCGCTGGAGAATTGCTCATAGTTTATTCCTATGGGAAATGCGTCCGCCCTCACTACCCGATCGGCCACGGTGATCTGCCCCATAGCCGCTTCATAACCCAGTAGACGATGCACGCTGTCCAGGAAGTGCCCGGTGTAGTCATAGTTGTGAAAACCTACGAGGTCTGCGCCTAAAAGTCCTTCCAGAATTTGTTTACGCCATGGCAGCAAGCGAAATATTTCAAAAGACGGAAAGGGGATGTGGAGGAAGAAACCTACTGTTGCCTTTGGCAACCTTTCTCTCAGGAGCTTGGGGAGGAGCATTAAGTGATAATCGTGTATCCAGATAATATCATTAGGTTTGGCAATTTCAGCAACTGTGTTGGCGAAGGCCGTGTTGACTCGTTCATAAGCCTGCCAGAAATTTTCGCTGTATTCCGCATAGAGGGGGAAGTAGTGAAAAAGGGGCCAGATAGTTCTGTTACAGAACCCGTGATAGTAGGCTTCGACATTATATTCGGAGAGGGAAACCGGGTAGCAGTTTTCAGATAGCAATCTCGCCACGATATCTGTTTCATCTTTTATTTTTTTCCGGCCTATGCCCGCCCATCCTATCCAGATGCTGTTGCAGGATTTGTACCACGAACTTAGACTTGTAGCCAGGCCACCGGCACTGGGCTCAATGTGCAAATCGCCTTTCTTCTCCTGAATAGTGAGAGGCAGCCTATTTGAAACAATCAACAACCTTTGCATGATTTTCTACTCCAATTCTACTTTGCAATCATCGCCTGTGAACAGCCTTATCTTCTTAGGGCTTTTCCCCTGTCCGGTTAATACCGTATTTCTACCGATGACGCTGTCAGTCAGGTGCTTGATTTTCAAGATTTGGCAATTATCCAGTATTACTGAATGCTCCAGGGACGAATCCTCGACCACCGTCCCAGCCCCGATGTTGGTGAAAGGTTTGATAAGGGAATTTTTTATCCGGCAATTTGCCGCGATAAATACCGGACCTCGAACACGGCTGCTTTCTAATTTTGTTCCCTCCCCGATTTGGACTCTGCCGACGATGCGGCTTTGTGAATCCACTTCCCCTTTAATGTCCCGCTTCAAGAAAGCATCAAGAACAACGCGATTGGCCTTGATGAGCCCATCATTGTTGCCGATGTCAAGCCACCAACCCTGGAGAAGGTGGCTTTTAATCTCCTTTCCCATCTCCAGAAGCTTCTGGATGGCGTCGGTTATCTCCAACTCCCCCCGCCAGGAAGGCTTTATCTGAGCTATGGCTTTGTGAATCTCAGCGGTGAAAAGGTAAACTCCGATTACGGCCAGGTTGCTTCTGGGTTTCTTGGGCTTTTCTACCAGATGCACCACCCTTCCCGAAGAATCGAGTTCAGCTACGCCAAAAGCCCTGGGGTCGGGCACTTCCTTGAGGAGAATGCTAGCATCGGCGTTGGAAGCGTGGAACTCGCCCAGGAAATCTTTGACGCCTTCCTGAATGAGGTTATCGCCCAGGAGCATGAGAAAAGGCGAATCGCCGAGGAAGCCCTGGGCTACCTTGACAGCGTGCGCCAGCCCCAGGGGTTCAGGCTGGACGATGAATGTAATCTTCGCTCCCCACTTTGAGTTAGTACTGATGGCTTCCTCTATGGAAGGGCCGGAGTCTGGAGCTACAATAATGCCGATATCTTTGATATCGGTTTCTTTTATATAGTCCAGCACATGAAATAAAATCGGCTTGTTGCCCACTGGCAGGAGGTGCTTCGGGATGGTGTTAGTTAGTGGCTTAAGTCTTGTGCCTTTGCCGGCAGCTAAGATTAAAGCTTTCACTCAGCCACCCCCCTGCTGTGCCTGTTGACTTGCCCACACATCTTCCCGACCGACTACCCCCTTTCAACTCTACCCTAATCACTTGAGATAGTGTAACGCGCGAGGTGCTACTTTATAAAGTTTATCGCATCTATATGAGTCGGGTCAACCTTGTTTAGCATTACCCATAGATAAAGAGTCGCCGCAGCAGTGAAGCCCTCGTTGTCAAGCCGACAACCGGGGATAAAGCCCCTTTTATTTAGTTTTAGGCCCTTTCAAGAAATCTAAATTACTCGGCATTGATTTCAGGGGCATTTCAGAACGAAGTTCAGGAACCTCTTCGTAATCTTTATTTTTGACCCACCCGGCTTGCGTGTAGTAATACGAAAATCCTTCTTTTGTTCCAATGCTTTCATAATCGGATTTGCATTCTTTCGATATCCAGTTTCCCATTTTCAATATTTTTGAAGCGGGATTGATTGTTACATGTCCATAAGAAGAAGGAACTAAAACATGATTTCCCTTCGTTGCCTTTACATAGCAAACATCCTGGATTTTCCCCTCTCCTTGCTTTTGCATCAAGAAAATTCCCTCCCCTTCCAAAACAATATATAGTTCTTGGTATCCCCCGATGTGGTAATGTCCTTTTGTTTTTACAAATTCCTGGCCCAGCATCTTGGGCGGAATTGTCGTAATATCGTATCTTAAGCCATCTTTCTCCTCGAGCCCTCGCTCCATATAATAAACCTCGAAGTTGGGGGCGGTTCTTGCCCATGTCTTATCGTAAAGGACCGTCCTCATATCATCCAGATACCGAATTTCCGTTTCCATTCCCGTGTTCCTGCTAGCTGTGCCTTAATCGACTGAGCTATGGTTCTCATTTAGAAGAATACTCCAATCAAGCGATTCAGGCAAGCTGCATGACACGCGGTAACTGGTAACCAGTCTTTTAATATTATCGTTGACATCTGGATAAACTAGCGTTAACCTTATTAAAATCAGCAAAAGCTCATTTAGTGTGAGATGGCCGTGGCTGGAGACAAGAAAAGAGTACTTATCCTGGGCGCGGGAGCGGCGGGGATTAGTACAGCACTGGAGTTGAAGAAAGCCTCCGCTGGTGCACCGGGGCTGGAGGTAACACTGGTGGACCAATGGGATTATCACCTTCTGCTGCCCTTTATATGGCAAGTAGTCAGCGGGAGCGTCGAGCCCGGTCATATCTCTTTCCCCTTGCATGCCCTGCTGAGAGGAAAGGGTGCTGAAGGATCGGTTAAGTTCAGGCAGAGCCGGGTACAGGGCATAGATGCGGAGAAGAAGGTAGTCAGCACCGATGATGGAGAGCTGAAGTGGGACTATCTGGTGGTAGCCCTGGGCAGCACTACCAATTTCTTTGGAATGGCCGACGTCGAGGAGAATTCGCTAATCCTGAAATCTCTGAGTGATGCTGTCAGTATCCACAATCACATTTTGGACAACTACGAGGCGGCATTACGGGAAGGAGATGAACAACGCCGGCGTGAGCTGCTCACTTTTGTGGTGGTGGGAGGCGGGCCCACTGGGATAGAACTGGCGGCGGCTATTCAGGACTTCGTGCGCAAGGCGCTGGTACGGGATTATCCTTCCCTGATGTCCCAGACCCGGGTGCTCCTGGTCGAGGCACAAGATGCTCTCTTATCTGGCATGAAGGCTAAAATGTCGGAACTGGCTATCAGCCGGCTGCGCTCTCGAGGAATCGAGGTTTTATTGAAAACTCGTATTACCAAGGTCTTGTCGGGTGGTATCCAGACTGCCGACGGGCAGACTATATCAACCAACACTGTTATTTGGGTAGCGGGGGTGAAGCCGGTGGCGGTTGTGGAATCGCTGCCTTTCGAGAAGGCGAAGGGTGGACGCATCATTGTGAATCAGTATCTGGAAGTCCCGGAGTCACCGGGGGTCTATGTACTCGGGGATTGCGCTTATTCATTACAGGAGAATGGCTCGGTGCCCTATCCCCCCACCCAGCAGGTAGCCGGGCGACAGGGCCCAGCCTGTGCCAGGAATATCGTCCGTGCCATGCGAGGTCAGGAACAGCGCCCCTTCCGTTACAAATTTAAGGGGCAGGTAATATATATGGGCAGGAATCTGGTGTTGGCTCAGTTAGGGAATCGTGTCTTCGATGGCTTCGCTGCCGCGCTGCTGCGGCGAGTCTATTATCTATGGGTATTTATCTCATATCTCGGGCTGCCGACGGAATTCAGGAGAAAGCTGAGTGCCGTTTGTAGTTGGGTCCCTGCCTACTTCTACCGTCGCAATGCGGCTCACCTGGAGTGAGCGGCGGGCGTGGTCGGGGAAGGCCTGTTCACCATCCCCTGATTGGACCGGCAGTAAGGCAACCGGTATTCTTGACAGAAGCAGCTGTGTTTGGGTAACCTTGAGCCAGTTTCTTTAGGAGTTTCCTCAGAGACTCTGAAGCCCGAATAAGGCCGCATTTCTCAGGGTTTCTTGTTTAGCCAGGAACGACCGAGTTTAATAAGGATGGAGATTACATGACTGACAAAAGGTACAGCCACATCGGCATTACCCCTAATTTCTACCAATTAGGCACCCCGTATTTCCCCGCCTACCTGTCCCTGGGAGATGACGGGATGATTATCGAAGGGGGAACGGGGGCCACCTTCGCTATCATCATTAACCAGCTAAAGGAACTGGGTATTGAGCCGGAGCGCATCAAATACCTCTTCCTGACCCACACCCATCCCGACCACATCGGGGCAATACCTCGTCTGAGAAGAATATGGCCTCATCTGAAGGTTGTAGCCAGCCCGGTGGGGGAAAAGCTATTGACCAGGCTGGTCACAAAGGAAGAGGCGCTTAAGGCATTTCTTGAGGTGGATCACAGCATCATCAAGATTAGGCTCTCCAAGGGCGATATTGATGCTGTCCCCCCCGAGCTGGATAGCTATACCTTTGGCGTGGATATGGTGGTTAAGGAGGGTGACCGGCTTGACCTCGGCTCAGGAGTATCGTGGACTGTCTATGATACCCCGGGGCATTCGCCGTGTCATATCTCCCTGCACAATGAAAGGGAGGGGACACTGGTCATCGGCGACGCCACCGGACTCTACGTGCCCGAAAAGGATAGTTTCTGGCCCAATTACTTCAGCTCTCTTGAGGCCTACTGCGACAGCATCCGGAAGCTCGCATCACTGCCGGCCCAGAGAGGAGCCTTATGTCACTACGGTGTTATTGAAGGCGGGGTCAAACGTTATTTCCAGAAGGCCCTCAGTACTACGGAGTCCTATCATCGGGAGATGATGGCCAGGCTGGACAGGGGGGAAGACCCTGAGGAGATTGCCCTGGAAAAGGCAAGGTGGGTGAATACCCTGACTGATATCCAGACCTTTGAGGTAATGCTTAGTCTGGCCAGAGTCTTAATCAGGTGCTCTCAGTCCGCGGTGGTCAGGGAGGGCCTGTTCACCATCCCCTGATTGGACCGGCAGTAAGGCAACCGGTATTCTTGACAGAAGCAGCTGTGTTTGGTAACCTTGAACCAGTTTCTTTAGGAGTTTCCTCAGAGACTCTAAAGCCCGGATAAGGCCGCATTTCTCTGGGTTTCTTGTTTAGCCAGGAACGACCGAGTTTAATAAGGATGGAGATTACGTGACTGACAAAAGGTACAGCCACATCAGCATTACCCCTAATTTCTACCAATTAGGCACCCCGTCTTTCCCCGCCTACCTGTCCCTGGGAGATGATGGGATGATTATCGAAGGGGGAACGGGGGCTACCTTCGCTATCATCATTAACCAGCTAAAGGAACTGGGTATTGAGCCGGAGCGCATCAAATACCTCTTCCTGACCCACACCCATCCCGACCACATCGGGGCAATACCTCGCCTGAGAAGAATATGGCCTCATCTGAAGGTTGTAGCCAGCCCGGTAGGAGAAAAGCTGTTGACCAGGCTGGTCACAAAGGAGGAGGCGCTTAAGGAGTTTATCACGACGGACCGTGATATCGCCGAGATTATGCTCTCCAAGGGCGATATTGACGCCGTCCCCCCCGAGCTGGATAGCTATACCTTTGGCGTGGATATGGTGGTTAAGGAGGGTGACCGGCTTGACCTCGGCTCAGGAGTATCGTGGACTGTCTATGATACCCCGGGGCATTCGCCGTGTCATATCTCCCTGCACAATGAAAGGGAGGGGACACTGGTCATCGGAGACGCCACCGGACTCTACGCGCCCGAAAAGGATATTTTCTGGCCCAATTACTTCAGCTCTCTTGAGGCCTACTGCGACAGCATCCGGAAGCTCGCATCACTGCCGGCTCGGAGAGGAACCTTATGTCACAACTGTGTTATTGAAGGCGGGGTCAAGCGCCATCTCCAGAAGGCCCTCAGTACCACGGAGTCCTATCACAAGGAGATGATGGCCAGGCTGGACAGGGGGGAAGACCCTGAGGAGATTGCCCTGGAGAGGGCAAGATGGGTGGTCACCTTTACCGCCCTGATACCATTTGAGGGAATAAGGGCACTGACCACGCTGCTGCTCAGACGTTCCCAGTCCGCAGTCGTCAGTGAAGGCCTTTTCGCCATTCCATAATAGATAATATAACTATGGAGTAGTGAGGCAAATGCAAGAGGTAAAGCGTGTTGAAATCAAAGCAACCACGCAATTTAAGGCCGTTATGGCACAACACTTCCTGGAGCTAGACGAGGCAGCACAGACCAAGAACAAGAAGATTGCCTGGTGTAGCAGTGTGGGGCCGGCGGAACTGGCACTCTCCCTCGGCTTCCTCGTTTACTACTACGAAAACCACGCGGCCATATTGGGTACTAACCGAACCGCCATGGACTATATTCCCATTGCTAACGCCCACGGCTATTCTCCGGATATATGCTCCTATCTCACCAGCGATATCGGTGCCTACCTCAAGGGTGAAACCCCCCTGACCAAGGCCTACGGTATCGAGAAGATACCCAGGCCAGACGTGCTGCTCTACAACACCAATCAATGCCGCGATGTTTACGACTGGATCAACTTTTACGCCAAGGAATTCAAGGTGCCCGTGGTGGGTATCAATACTCCCCGTACCCAGCGCCAGGTCCGTGGTGACGTGGTGCAGTCGGTAACTGCCCAGTTAGAGGAGATGGTGCCCCAGCTGGAAGAGATAGCCGGACGTTCGTTTGACATTGATGAATTCCGCGAGGTCTTGGCTACCTCCCGCGAATGTTCCCAACTGTGGGGGGAGGTGTTGGGTACCGCCAAGGCCAAGCCCTCCACCATAACCTTTTCTGACGCCTGCATTCACATGGGCCCGGCCGTGGTCATGCGGGGCAGAAAAGAGGCCAACGATTACTACCGCTTACTCCTGGCTGAGCTAAAGGAGCGCGTTGAGCAAGGAATTGGCGCCGTGGAGGGAGAACGTCACCGCTTCTACTGGGAGGGGATGCCCATCTGGGGGAAACTGCGCATGATGAGTGAGACCTTCGGCAGACTAAAGGCCTGTGTCCCGGCCAGCACCTACTGCAGCAGCTGGGTATTTTCCGGTTTTGACCCCAATGACCCCTTCCAGAGCATGGCCCGGGCATACTGCTCCATCTTCATCGGCCAGGACGACGTCGCCAAGGAAGATTACATTGCGGAAAAGGTAGAGCAGTTCAGTATTGATGGCCTTATCTTCCACGATGCCAAGACCTGCCCGCACAACACCAACTGCCGCTATGGTATGGCCGACCGTCTCAGTGAGCGGTTGGGTATACCCCACCTGATAATCAACGGTGACCTTAATGACCTGCGTTGTTTTTCTGAGGAACAGACCATAACCAATATTGAGGCCTTCGTGGAGCAGATAGAGGAATCATAGTGGGGCTGTATGCAGGCATTGACATAGGTAGCTGCACTACCAAGGCGGTGGTGGTCGACCAGGAGGGTAACGTGGTGGGAAGCCATGTCTGCCGCTCCGGGATTGACTACCAAAAGGCGGCTGAGGAGGCGCTGGGCACTGCCCTGGGAAGCAAATGGGACGGCATACCCATCCTTGCTACTGGATACGGCAGGCACAGCCTTGAGTTCGCCAGCGGGACGAAGACCGAGATTGCCTGCCATGCCCGTGGCGCATTTGCTTATGTCCCCCGGGCGCTGACGCTGGTGGATATCGGCGGTCAGGATAACAAGGTAATCAAGCTCGATGATAAAGGTCATCGGCTGGACTTCCGCATGAACCGAAAGTGTGCCGCCGGTACTGGCACCTTCATTGAGGAGATTGCGGCCAGGATAGGCATTCCCCTCGAGCAGATGGATGGCATGGCCAGAAAGGCGGAGAAGCGGGTTAAGATAAGCAGTTACTGTACGGTGTTTGCCCAAACCGAGATACTGTCCCTCATCAGGGCGGGAGTCTCACCTGAGGAAGTGGCAAGAGGGGTGTTCGAATCGGTGGTGGACAGGGTGATGGAGATGATTCCCCTTGCTGACCTGGTAATGCTGTGTGGCGGCGTGGTGGCATATAATCCCGTAGTCGTGGACATCTTCAAGACCAGAGTTTCCGGTGAGGTAATCGTACCCCCCCATCCACAGCTCACCGGTGCCTACGGGGCGGCCCTCATCGCCCGCGAATCACTCGGTTGATATATCGGCACGGCCGGTAATATACTCAGATAGCGCCAAGCTGGAGAGAAAGTGATGCCGGAAGGACAGCCGGATACCAGAAGCAACTACGGCCGGGTTACTGATGAGGTCGTGGCCCGGCTGGCCGACATCGCTGGCGATAAGAACGTCCTGACGGGAGAAGGGCTGGAGAACTACTCCCGCGATGAGATGCCCGGGAAAAGGTCTTTCCTCCCCGAAGTGGTGGTAAAACCTGAAAACAGCCGTTCCGTAGCCGAAATACTGAAACTGGCCAACCAGAAGGTCATCCCGGTCACTCCCAGAGGGGGAGGGACTGGTCTCTCCGGAGGGGCAGCCCCCGTCTATGGAGGTATCGTCCTCTCCCTGGAGAAGATGAACCGCATACTGGAGATTGATAAGGCCAACTTTGTGGCCAGCATCGAGGCCGGCGTTCCCCTCTCCGGTTTACTCAAAGCTGCGAGCGAGCAGGGACTCTATTATCCACTATACCCCGGCGAGGCCAGTGCTGCCATCGGTGGCAACGTGGCGACCAATGCCGGTGGAATGAACGCCGTGAAGTACGGCGTTACCCGGCATTTTGTCCTAGGACTGGAAATAGTGCTGCCCAGCGGCGAGATAATCCAGACGGGGGGTAAGTTCGTTAAATGCTCTACCGCCTACGACCTGACACAGTTAATCGTTGGGTCAGAGGGCACCCTAGCGGTGATTACCAATGTCCTGCTGAGGCTGGTTACCCCCCCGGGGAAGACGGAAATACTCTTCATTCCCTTCCACAACCTCCATGCTGCCATAAGCTCTGTCCCTGACATACTGCAGCGGGGGATACTCCCCGTGGGCATAGAGTTTATGGAGAGGGATATCATCAACCTGGCCGAGCAGTATACGGGTAAAGAAATTCCCCTCCATGACCATGAGGCCTTTCTTATGATTTTTGTGGAGGGGGAAAATGACGAGGAGATTCACCGGCAGGCCAATGAAATCGGCTCAATCTGCCTAAACAATGGTGCCGTTGATGTCTTTATGCCCACCGGCAGCCGAGCCAAGAGGAACCTGCTGGAGGTCAGGGAGAAATTTTACTATGTCCTGCAGCATTTCGGCATGCTGGACTTCGCCGACGTCGTTGTGCCCCGGAGCAACATAGCAGAGTTCGTGGAGACAGCACACCGGATGGGAGAAGAGCACCAGATACCCACCATCGCCCTGGGCCACGCCGGGGATGGCAACGTACACCTGACGCTGATGGGCCAGGCGAGAGACGAAGATGAGCCAACGGTAAAAGAGCTTCTCAACAAGCTCTGTCAGGTGGGGGTGTCGCTGGGTGGCACGATATCCGGGGAGCACGGCCTTGGCTTTGCCAAAAAAGATTATCTGCCTATAGCTGACAGTGCCGGTAAGATAGAGTTAATGAAAAGAATCAAGAGGGCGTTTGATCCTAACGGTATTATGAACCCGGGCAAGATTTTCAGCCCGGAGTAACCGGGCAGAATGGAGACCAGCAATGGGACTCTCCGACAGAATTAAGGCAAGCATGGCCGAGGGCTCCTGGATAAGGCGCATGTTTGAGGAGGGGACAATCCTCAAACGGCAGCACGGCGACGAGAATGTCTTCGACCTGTCCCTGGGCAACCCGGTGATGGAACCACCACCTCAGTTCCACGAGGAACTGCGGAAGCTGGCCAACAACCCCCGGCCGGGAATGCATCGCTATATGCCCAATGCCGGCTACGGAGAAACCCGCGCCGCTGTGGCCGAGCATTTCTCACAGGTGAGCGGCGTCAGCTTCTCAAGCGATGACATAATTATGAGCTGTGGTGCCGCCGGTGCCTGCAACGTTGCCCTGATGACCCTGCTCAATCCCGGTGACGAGGTCATCATCTTTGTGCCCTACTTCGTGGAATACACACACTACATTGAAAACTGTGGGGGCATCCCCAAGCTTCTGCCCACGGACGAGCATTTCCTGCCCAAGCTTGACGCTTTTGAGGCTGCCATCGGCCCCCGAACCAGAGTGGTGATAGTCAATTCCCCCAACAATCCCACCGGTGCGGTCTACGATGCCGGGCTCCTTCAAGCTCTCAGCGACAGCATCAGGAAAAAGGAGGCCCAGTTCGGTGCCCCCATCTACATCATCAGCGACGAGGCCTACCGCCGACTTGTCTACGATGGCATAAAGTTCCCCTTCCCCCTGCAACACCACGCCAACTGCATCACCATAGCCTCGCACTCAAAGGACCTGGCACTGCCCGGTGAGCGAATCGGCTACATAGCGGTACACCCCGAGTGCGCCGACCATGAAGACCTGCTCAAGGGCCTGACCTTCTGCACCAGGACACTGGGCTTTGTCAATGCCCCGGCACTGATGCAGAACCTGCTGCGTCATCTGCAGGGCGTCAGTGTTTCCATTGCCGAGTACCAGAAAAAGCGCGACCTCATCTACAACGCGCTTAGCGGGATGGGTTATTCCATAATCAAGCCTCAAGGGGCCTTCTACGTTTTCCCGCGAACTCCCATTGCTGACGATGTTGCCTTCGTCGAGGAGATGCTGGAGCATCTGGTGCTGGTGGTGCCAGGAAGTAGCTTTGGCTCGCCCGGCTATTTCCGCGCCTCCTTCTGCGTTGACAACGATACTATAGAAGGCTCACTGGACGCCTTCAGTAAGCTTGCCCGCAAATACCGAATTGGCTAGCGCCGTTTGTGGTTGGATACCTGCCTACTTCTACCGTCGCAATACGGCTCACCTGGAATGAGCGGCGGACGTGGTCAGGGAAGGTTACAAATCTTCACTCCCGGCAAATCTTAGCCACAGCCTCTCACCATCGGTAATGAATTCGATAGTGCCGTCCTCATCCGTGCGGTAAACATTGTCCTCACCTATCCTGTCAGTCAGTCTCTCCACCACCTCAAGGCTGGGATGGCCGAAGGTGTTATCCGCTCCCACGGAAATCACCGCCACTTCAGGGTCGACCGTGGCCAGAAATTGCTGAGAGGTGGAGGTATCACTGCCATGGTGGGCTACTTTAAGCACAGTGCTTTTCAAATTGGCTCGCTGCCCGATAAGCTCGAACTCAGCTTCTTCCCTTATGTCGGCAGTAAATAAGAAGCTAACTTTGTGCCAGGCCAGCTTTAACACTACCCCATTGTTATCTATATCGCAGCTAGTCCCTTGAAAAAACTCTGCGAGAGGGTTAAGTATTTCTATAGTAATTCCGTTGCCTAAATCGATCTCCTGTCCGGCCCGGGCTATGTTATATTCGATTCCCTTATCTTCAACAACGTTGAGCCATTCCTGATAAATAGATGAGTTGTAAGATACTTCTGGGTCAAGCACCTGCTTCACTTTGTACCTCTGAAGGACCTCTACCAGGCCTGTGACATGGTCGGCGTGAGGTTGAGTGCAGACTACGAGGTCTATCGTCCTATCCCAGAAGGGAAGCTTTTCGCCCAGCTCCAGATTGATTTTCTGGGGATCAGGACCGCCATCAATGAGTATATTCTGGCCATTTGGCGTCTGAATCAAGATGGCATCTCCCTGTCCCACATCGAGAAAACTCACATGAAGCTTGTCATCGGGCGTGGTCAGAGCCACAGACCACACCAGGATGACTACTACCAGAAGGGGAAGGATAAGCCATTTCGTAGAAAAGCCAGGGCGGAGTTTAGAAATGCCGTGAGCGACTTTCCTTATCCTTGAAATCAACCTGGAGAAAAAATCAGCCAACTGTTTTCGGTGGTTAAGGAGTGCTATGACTCCAGCCAATATAGCATAGTATCCCCAGATGTGCCAGGTAGAAACAGTGGCTACCTCTAGTGAAGAGTGGGGCAGGGCATCAAAGCCTTGAACTACGAAAATGAGATAGCTATGAAAAAGCCAGGCCAGCCAGCCCAGTATTTGGGCAGCAAGCGAAGCAAGTAGTCCCACAAAGGCGACTAACGCTGACGTGACTATTATAAAGGGCAAAGCAGGCAAAGAGAAGAAGGTTGCTGGCAAGGCAACCAGGGAGACTACGCCAAAGTTATAAGCTATAAGCGGCCCAACTGCCACGATAGCCGCCAGGGTTGCGGCAAAGCCGTCGGTTATCATATTGCCTGTGGTTACCAGCGTCTTCCTATTCTTGAATATAGCAACAACGCCCTGTCTCCCCCACGCCTGGAAGTAAGGATAGAGGAGAGTAAGTCCGGCCATAGCTAGGAAACTGAGCTGAAAGGAGACGCTCCACAAGACATGGGGTTGGACTCCTACCATCACTGCGGCAGCGAACGCCAGGGCAATGATGGCGCTTCGCTGTCTCCCCAGATATTCAGCTATTAAAAACAGGCTTCCCATGATTGCCGCCCGAATTATCGGCGGATGCATCCCGGCAAGCAGGGCATAAAGCCACATAAGCGCCAGGGTCAACCAGATATATATTGAACGCCGCCTGCCAAATACCAGGATGCCAAAGCTGAGTAGCATGGCAATAATAATACTGATATGTAAGCCGGAAATAGCTAGCAAGTGTGCCGTTCCCGTCCTGGAAAAGGCTTCGTAAAGGGAATCAGGTATGTTGCCTCTCAAGCCCAGCAAAATACCTTGAGCCAACGAACCTTGTGGCTCAGGCAAAGCTCTGGCTAAGGAAGCAGAGAGACGCTCCCTCAAAGAGTAAATCCATTGCAACGGCTTGATGCCCTGGCCATGGTCTAGGACTTCCACCCCGGGATAATAGATAACCGAATAAATTCCCTGGCGAGCCAGATAGCTTTTGTAGTCAAAATCTTCAAATTGGAGAGGCGTCTCCAGCTCGCCAGTTACCTTGAGTACATCCCCGTAATGGTAGGTTGGGTATCGGGGTACTCGAATTAAGGCAGTCCCCGATACCTCCTCTTTTTCGCCATTCGCAATTATTTCGCTGGCGGAAAATGTCAGCAGGCAATATCTATCCCGGATGTCAGGCTCCTCCGATACCATGCCTTGAATCTCCACAACTCCCGCATCGTTGTAAAAGCAAAGGGAATGCTCGTCTACCGTAGGCAAGCTTGACGGGAAGTGAAGTCCGCCGCCGAGGAGGGCAAGAAGGCATAAGCCAGCTACTATTAGGGTCTTCTTGCTGTTAGGGAGGAATGGTATAAGCGCGAAAGGGATAAGTCCCAAGGACAAGGCAAATAAAGGCAGGCTAAGCTTTGAACCCAGGAATATCCCGGCTACCCAGGCACAGCTAACATAGAGAAGCCACACATTTGCATTATACCAAAGCAGCTATAACCAGCTTATCTCTGTGGCAAAATGGAATTATATTGAGGATGCAGCAAGTGGTATAATAGGATTAGGGTGTATACTTTGGCTGGCTGGTAGCCCAGCCAGCGAATTTGGGGAGGCATTCCATGCAAAAGGGCACAATAAAACGGCTAGTTGCAGAACGTGGTTTTGGGTTCATCAAGACAGAGCGGGAAGAAGAGCTCTTCTTTGGCCGCAACCAGCTTCAAGGGGTGGACTATGGTTCCCTGAGAGAAGGGCAAAAAGTGGAATTTGGGGTTACACGCGACCCCAACGGTCGCCTCCACGCAATCAGGGTGAGGCTTGCTCAGCCTGAAGGCGAATAACAGCAAGGCCAGCCAGCGGATTTGGGGGCAGACTCAAGCTATCCTCGAACTTCACCAAAAACTGTTCTTATTGTTGCTCCGTTAGCTTCAGGCTATACTTGGAAAATTGGCCTTTTACATTCCACATATTGGGGATATAATGAACCCATGCTTTGCCCCAACGATAGTATTGAAATGCACCAGGTCAAAATAGTAGGGCATTACGGTGGGCCAATAATTGTTGACCAGTGTGAGAAATGTGGAGGTATCTGGTTCGATGAGTCGGAGCTATTTCGGGCAAAACAAGGAGAAGCAGAGAGGATCGAGGTGCTGAACGCCGGAATTCTACGGACTCCCACCACGATTGAGAATTCCGAATTAATTTGCCCCAGAGACAAAGCAGCAATGCACCGATTTACTGACAGGTATTTCCCTCAGGATATTGTCTTAGTGCGTTGTCCATTGTGTCATGGAATCTGGTTGAATAGAGGCATGTTCACGAAGTATCAGCAGTTCCGCCAGAAATTAATGAGCTCGAAGAAGATAAGCCTTCAAGATAAGAAACTGGAAGAACGTGTTGGTCAGTTGGTAGCGTCATATGAGTCCGGGCGCTCAACTAAAACACTGATAGGACTTGGAGAGTTCTTGTCCACTCCCATAGATTCCGGTTATACTCGCGATTTCGGTTATACTCCCGCTGTCGGTGGTGTTGCCGATGCCTCTGGTATTGCCGGTTTTGCGCTTACTGGCCTGTTAACAATTCTGAGGTTTTTCATTTTCAGGTCCTAATACATCAACAAGGGTAGAAGATGCTCTGTGCTGCTGCCCGACAAAGCCTTGAGCTTTCCTCAAACTTCACTGAACTAACAAGTGGTATAATTAGGATTTATTTCTTTTACTAGCGGGTGCCCCAGCCAGCGTATTTGGAGACAGCCTCTGACTATCCTCAAACCTTATGTTTCTTGTGTGTTGTCTACCAGGCTGCTATAATGTCGCAAAGGGAATTGCGTTTACTAGGAGACGGATGGCTCAGAAAAAAGCAGCCAAAAAGACAGGAAAGAAAGAGCGGAAGAAAGCCTCTGAATATCTTCGGAAGGGCCCGAAGAAGTGATGAGATAAGGGCCGATTTATTTGCAATCTTGAGCGGATTCTATTTCATTCTTCCCCTACAGATAGCAAGGGAATAAAATGAACGTGGCCCAGCCAGCGGATTTGGGGAAGGCTTCCTAGTCCGATACGGTTATGTAGTCTTTTATCTTTTCAAATGTCGCAGGGCCGATGCCGCTGACCTTCAGCAAGTCCTCAATTCTCTGAAAGAGGCCGTTTTCACTGCGGTAATCCACAATAGCCTGGGCTGTGACTTCGCCTATCCCGGGCAGGGCTTCGAGAAGCCAGGGCTCGGCCCGGTTAATGTCTATCTTCTGGAGAGATTGTTCTTCGCCTTCTCGTGGAATATAGAGTTCGATATGGCTGAGGTCGGCATCGGGTTCGATTCCAGCATCGGAAAGGAGCGTTTGCAAGGTATCACCTTCCTTTAAGGAGTAGATGCCGGGGTTGGCCACAGCGCCGTCGATGTAAAGCTCCCCACTCAGCTCCGGAGGCTCGGTTTGGGCTAAAATGATTTCCACAGGCTGGCTTCGGCTGCGCTGCGCCCCCAGCATGACGCCGCCAGCTATTGCGGTGATAACCAGAAAAACAGTTGCGAATAGGTAAAATCTATCGGCTCGGCTCATGGCATAGCTCCTTTCTCAATAAATAGCGTTCTACATAATATTCTATAATAAAATACCCTGCCTACTACTGCATTTTAAAAGAACCTCTTCCTTTAGTAAATCAGCTTGTTGCGGAATGGTTCTTTGGCGGTGCCCCTCTTGACTTCATTATAAGCCGGCACATACAATTTGGTAATAAAACTATATTTTCAGTTAAAGGGGGAGAAATGGATATGTGGTTGGCGCTTCATTGGGGCTCGCCTATCGGCCTTGCCATTTTCCTTGTGGGCTTAGGTGGCATGGTCTACCTACTCAGTAAAGCTGACGAAGTAAGCAAGCGCACAAGGGCATTTGCCAGGGAAAAAGGACTGGAGAAGAAAAAGGAATAACTGCGGTCGTTTAGCAACTCGAATCGTCAGTGCTAGCCTTTGCTCAGGGTAAACTCCGCGTGACAATCTCACGGTCAGCACCGGGTTTATCGGGAAGTGTACCATTAATTGCTCGCCCTATGTCCCGGTGCTAAAATTGCCATATGGCAAAAGGTTCCGGCGTGATAGCCGTTAATCGCAAAGCTTACCACGACTATCATATCCAGGAAAGCTTTGAGGCAGGAATTGTCCTCAAGGGTTCCGAGATTAAGTCTATCAGGGCAGGCAAGGTAAATCTGAGCGATGCCTATGCCAGGCCGGAAAATGGTGAGCTGTGGCTCTATAATAGCCACATTGCCTCCTACGATGCTGCCAGCTATAACACTCATGAGCCAATCAGACCTCGCAAGCTTCTTCTTCATAGAAAAGAGATTGATATCCTTGCCAGCAAAGTAGTGCAGAAGGGTTTGACTTTAGTGCCCCTTAAGCTGTATATTAAACATGGGGTGGCTAAGGTGGAGCTGGGGGTGGCCAAAGGGAAGAAAGTTTACGATAAAAGGGAGTCTATCGCCCGTCGGGACGCGGACAGGGAAATAGAGCGGGCGTTGAAGCAGAGAAGGAGGTGATGGGAAGGTAGGCTGGAACATGGGGGCGCGTGGGTTCGACAGGGGGAGGCCTACAGAATTGCAGGCTGAGGTGCCACTCACCTCATTAAACAAGTGGCAAAAAATAACTGGCGAACCTGTTTACGCTTAACGGGTCACATCTAACCTGAGCTCTCCTCGAGGTTTGGGATTGGGTGTCAGAAAAAATCGAGGTGCTCCAATCCTGATGCCGATAGGGGTTGGCTAAGAAAGATTGGCTGGTCTGGCTGGATTCGGTCAGCAGATTAAAGCTAGATGAGATAAAAATAGCTGACTAAGCCTGTAGGATATTCTGGCAACCTTCTTTTGGACGGGGAGTTCAACTCTCCCCCGCCTCCACCAAGAAAATTGATAACGCTAGCCCTTTGCGGCTAGCGTCTTTTTCGTTATTTCAAAGTTGGGCGGAACAAGCTATTGGTATCCAACCACCTATTATAATGTGATTGAAACTATTGGCGATTTGATATAATGCGAAGTTGAGAAGAAGTTGCTGACATGCTTGCCGTTGAAGTCAACCATGTAGTCAAGTCCTTTACCGACAAGGTCGCCGTTGATGATTTGTCCTTCTCGGTGGCTCAAGGTGAAATGTTCGGACTCATTGGCCCTAATGGTGCCGGCAAGACTACCACCATCAGGATGATGATGGACATCCTCAAGCCGGACTCGGGCGAGGTGACCATCCTCGGCGAGAAGTTGAATGAAGCTACCAAGGATAGGCTTGGCTACCTGCCCGAGGAAAGAGGGCTGTATAAAAAGCTGAAGGTCCTCGACTCCATAGTCTACCTCGCCTCGCTCAAGGGTGTGGACAGGCACTCGGCCACAGAAAAAGCTAACGAACTGCTCACTCAAACCGGCATGTCGGCCAGCAAGAATAAGAAGATTGAGGCACTGAGCCGGGGCATGGGGCAGATTATCCAGTTCATCGTTACTATCATCCATGACCCGCAACTGCTTATCCTGGATGAGCCCTTCGCTGGCCTCGACCCGGTCAACACCGAGCTATTAAAAGGAATGCTCGCCGACCTGAGGAACCAGGGTAAAGCCGTAATCCTGAGTACACACCAGATGAACCAGGTGGAGGAACTATGCGACCGCATCTTAATGATAAACAACGGGCAGGGCATCCTCTACGGGGACTTAAGGGAAATCAAGGCCAGATATAGAGGCAATTCGGTGCTATTGGATTCTGAAGGTGAGCTGGGAGAAATACCGGGAGTTACCGGTAAGCGAACCCATAAAGACTACACTGAGCTGATGCTGGACGGCACGACAACCCCCCAGCAGGTTCTGGCGCATTTGATAAGCCATGGTATGGTAATCAACCGCTTTGAAGTAGCCACTCCTTCACTTAACGAAATATTCCTGAAGGAGGTGGGTAAAAAATCATGAATAAGACGCTATTGATATTCCGGCACGAATTCCTGCACATGATAAAGAGGAAGGGTTTTATCATTTTGACCCTTATCGTGCCGGTCTTAGCCCTCATAGGCATAGGTGTTTTCCAGCTCGTATCAACCGACGAGCCACCGCTAGTGGAGACGGTCACCATCGGCTATGTCGATGAAGCCTTCGGATTCGACCAGTATACTACTCAGGGATATATAGAGCTAGTCCGCTTTGATATGCCTGGTGATGCCACGGCCGCCCTGATTAACGGCGATGTTTCCGAGTATTTCGTCATTCCATCGGATTATCTCTCAACCGGAGTAATTAACCGTTATACCCTTGAGAGACAGCTGGAAACGCCCCCGGCCATCGCCACCGGCATTAAGAATTTCCTCACCAGTAATATGTTAGCCGGCAAAGTACCTCCCGAAACGGTATACCGGATAGAAGCCCCCTTAGGCCTGGTGACGACCAGGCTTACCGAAACGGGGGAGGTGGCTACCGAGCAGGGCGGATACGGGAATGTTATCATCCCCGCTATTTTCGGCCTTCTGCTGGCCCTCTCTCTGCAGGCCGCTTCCCTGTACATGGTGGAAGGGCTGGGAGATGAGAAGGAGAGCCGCCTTATCGAGGTATTGCTCTCCTCGGTTTCCCCCCGGCAGCTACTCACCGGCAAGGTTTTGGGGCTGGGTGCCGCCGGACTGGTGCAGGTGGTCGTCTGGCTGGCCTCGTTACCACTCCTTTTAAACCTGGCCTCATCCACTATAGGCGGCTTTTTCGGCACGATACAACTACCGGCCAACTTCCTGGTGCTGGGGATAGTCTATTTCATTCTGGGTTATTTATTGTTCGCCGCCCTCTCGGCAGGCGTCGGCGCCATCAGCTCCAGCGCTCGTGAGGGACAACCACTGGCCATGATTTATGCGCTTCTCGTCTTCGTCCCCCTCTGGTTTGCATCCTTACTGTTCATATTCCCCAACAGTCCAATCTGGACAGTGCTGACTATTTTCCCTATCACGGCTCCCATAGAAGTGATGCTGAGGCTGGGCGTAGCTGGTATTGCCGCCTGGGAACTGGCGGTCAGTTTAGCCGTGATGGTGCTCTCCATCATCGGGGCTTTAGCATTATCCGTCAAGGCTTTCCGAGTTTACCTGCTTATGTACGGGAAAAGACCTAGTTGGGGAGAAATCATCCGAAACTTAAGGAGCGGATAATCTACCTGTTGTCCAGTACCGCTCACTATAGGGGATTCGCACTTGGATGAAGTTTGGTGATAATGCAGGCTGGTTTTAAGAAAGTCTCTCCTTCTTCAACGTCTCAGTCGGCTCGAAAACTTTGACACCGAACTTTTTGGCAAGCTCTTCGCATATTCTGGCTAATTTGTCGTACCCTATCTCCTTGGCAAGCTGGAAAGGACCGAGCGCCGCGCCGCCACCATTAACCATCGCCTTGTCAATTTCGTCCGGGCTCTTGACTACCCCTTCCTCAAGTAGTTTCGTTGCCTCGTTAACCTGGAGGGCAGTAAAGACATTGGGGTCGAAGTCCTCTTTCGCTCTGGATAAGTCTATCTCCGGTCTGCCTTTAGCCCAGTCGTAAATGCCCTGCCCCTTCTTCTTCCCCATCTCGCCGGCGTCAACCTTAGCTTTGAGCCAGGTGGCTGGCTCATGGTCGCGAGAGAGCCTGTCGGAAAAATTACGAGCGATGTGATAGCTGACATCCAGCCCTATGTAGTCCATCAGCTCGTATGGCCCCATAGGCGCACCCGCCTTTTTCATCCTGGCATCGATTTCCACCGGGGTAGCCACACCCTTTTCTACCATGAGGCCGAGCAGGATTTGAGTCGGCGCGGTGATTCGATTATAGATAAATCCGGGGGAATCCTTCTCGACTCTGACCGGCAACTTGTTCATCCTCAACGCCAGGTCGTATGTCAGCTGCATTGTCGCCTCGCTCGTCTTTCCTCCCTTTATGACCTCGACGAGCTTCATGAGGACAGGCGGGTTAAAGAAATGCATGCCGACGACCTGCTCCGGTCTCTTAGTAGCCGAGGCGATCTCCGTGATGCTCATGGTGGAAGTATTGGAAGCCAGTATGGCATGTTTTGGAGCGGCGGCATCCAGAGCCTGGAAAACCTGTCTCTTGAGGTCCATAACCTCGGGAACGGCCTCGATAACAAAATCGGCGTCCTTAGCGGACTCTGCAATATCAATAAAGGTCTGGATATTGGCCAGCATCGCCTTCCTGTTCTCTTCGGTGATTTTCTGCTTTTCCACGAGCTTCTCCAGGCTCTCCTTGATTCTGGAAAGCCCCTTGTCGATAAATCTCTGCTCGATGTCCCGCATTGCCACCTTGTAGCCAGCAAGCAGTGCCACCTCGGCGATGCCATGTCCCATGTCACCGGCGCCCATGACCGCGATTTTCTTGATGTCTTCAACCTTCATGTTAGAGATCCTCGTTTCAACCTTTTTGCTTTCGCCCGCAGAAAGCTATTCACCGGTGAAGACCGGCTCTCGTTTCTCGATGAACGCTTTGATTCCCTCCTTGGCGTCCTTCGTTTTTTCTACCCGGTGCCATCCTTCCTCTTCTATTTTCAAGCCTTGCTCGGTAGTGGTCTCGAGTCCTCGAGTTACTATGCCGAGGATTATTTGCACGGTAATCGGTGCCTTTTTCGCTAGCGTCCCGGCGAGTTCTTTAGCATCATTCATCAACTGCCCGGGTTGAGACATTCTGGTTATAAGCCCGATGTTCAAAGCCTCGGGGGCGTTGATTCTGGTGCCGAGCAGAAGCATTTCCAGCGCTTTAGTCTTACCCACCAGCCTGGGCAATCGCTGGCTGCCGCCCCAGCCAGGTATAATACCCAGGTCAATTTCGGGCTGTCCTATTGTAACCCGCTCTGAGTTGACCATTATCCTGAAGTGGCAGGACATAGCCAACTCGCAACCACCCCCGAGGGCAACGCCGTTAATGGCGGCTATTACGGGCTTGGGATATCTCTCGATATGCCTGAACACTTCCCGCCCTCGGACTGCACCCTTCTCGCCCTCCGGCGTTCCGACTGTTTTCACGTCAAGGCCGGCTGAAAATACCTTCTCGCCGGCGCCGGTGATGATTATGGCTCTCACCGCCTTGTCCTTTTCCCACCCGGTCAGAACCGCATCCAGCTCATCGAGTACAGCCAGATTTATGGGATTTGCCGGAGGTCGATTCAGGGCGATTATGCCGATATTATCCTCCCGCTCTACAATTATATTCTCGTAAGCCATGAGACCCTCCTTGTTTTGAGATTTTTCAACGGCGCCATGATTTCTTCATTGAAGTAAATTGCTACACCACCTACTTTCAGCTACGCAGCCCACACACCGACGCACCAGTATAAACAAGGAATGTTAACACCCACAGCAGTGGCTCGTCAACGGCTAAAGAGTTGGTAGTCCTCGCTCGTCTTCTTGTTGCTAAGAGGCGTGAAATGGGGATAGAATGCTCATCAAAGCAGGCGTGGTCGAAAGTAATCAGCTATGGACAACAAATGGGCGGCACGATAGTCCTGGGCATCGGCAATCGGCTGGGCGGCGATGACGCCGTTGGCAACTATGTGATTGACATGCTCAACCCAGCACTCAAGGCGCTGAGTGCTGGGCAAGGAGCCAGGGCTCCCCTCCCCCCTGAGATTATGGCCATAGACGCCGGCACTGCTCTAGAAAGCTATACCTCGGTTATCCGCCGGCACCAGCCTGACTTGTTGATACTGGTAGATGCCGCCGATATGGGTTTACCCCCCGGTGCGCTGCGCACAATTGCGCCGGAGAAAATCAGCGTTTTGTCCTTTTCTACACACAACATACCCTTCCCTATGTTTGTATCTTATGTAGAGGAATTTTGTGGAAAAGTCCTGCTTGTCGGAGTGCAGCCTGAGCAGACAGAGACAGGCAGTGGCATTTCAAAAGCGGTGCGCGAAAGCGTGAAGAAGCTGGCTGAGGCTATTTTGGAAGGGCGGACAACTGAAATTCCGCTGCTGGGGTAAAGGAGCTAGCTCTGCTCGGCTGGCTTCTCTGCGGCTCCGGCGTCTGGTTTCTTTCTCTTCACCGAGCCTGGTAGCTCGCCGCTGTCAACGATTACCAGCTCGTCGGCGTACTTATCATCGTTGGAGAGCAGAAACTCTTCCGTCATGGCCAGCGTATTCACCGGGCAAATGTCAACACACTGGGCGCAGAAACAACAGCGTGAGATAAACACCTTGACCTTTTTTTCCTCAGGCAACCACTCGATGGCCTTGGTGGGGCATATCTTGTAGCACAGCTGGCAACCGATGCAGTTCTCCCTGTCATAGGCAATTTTGCCACGAAACCCGGGCGGCACCGGCACTGGCGGAATCATCTCCATTTTGCCTTTGGCAACCATGTTCAGGAATTTGATGGTTGATGCCGGAGCGTATTTTGCCGGGAACTTATTTGTCGCCGGAGTTTGAACTAGTTGCTTTAGCAATATCTTTACTATTTCCATATGTTTCGCCTCACACTACCGTATCTGCCCATAGCAATATCAGACCGACAAGACTTATGAGTGACATCGCGACAACATAGACTTTACTCGCTTGGTCAATCTTGAAACGCGCCATGGCAGCGCGTATCAACATTATACAAACAAACATCACCACAAAGACTTTGGCCAGGAAGAACAACCCATCCACAACCGTTGCAAGAACGGGTACACCGCTTCCAATTACAGACGAAGGATTGTACGGGAAAAACAAAGCTACTATCAAGGCCGCCATGGCAAAAGCTCGTATTGCGCTTGCGATATAGAATAGGGCAAGGTTTCTACCAGAATATTCAACCAATAGCCCCCCAGCAATTTCAGTTTCAGCTTCTGCTACGTCAAATGGTATCTTGCCAACTTCTGCCGGCGTAACTATTAGAAGAACAAAGAGCAACATTAATGTTCCTGCAACTCCAGCCGGGCCCGCTATATTCCATATCGGATTTGCAGCAATCGTAGATAATGCAAATGGATTGGCAGCAGTAACATAGCTGGTACGCCAGCCAATAGCAACTATCGCCATCGCCAGGGGGAATTCGTAACTCATCATAATAACCATTTCGCGTTGCGCTCCCACAGTGGCGTATGGCGAGCTTGATGCGAAACCGGCCACCACAAGTGCCAGAGAAGGTATTACTAACAAGTATAGGAGCACTATTGCATCACCGAAGCTCTCAAAGAGTGCCTTCTGTCCAAAAATGGGTATGTAGAGGAATAGTATAGCTGACCCCACCAGACAGAGGATTGGGGCCGCCTTGAACAGCCAGCTAAGAGAACCATCGGGAATTATGCTTTCCTTCATGAGCAACTTCCGCACGTCTCGGAGAGGCTGCACTATGGGCGGTCCTATCCTGCCTTGCATGTGGGCAACCAGCTTGCGGTCTATGCCGAGGTACAACAGAGCAAATAGCGTCCCAACTAATCCCACAATGACCGGGCCGCCAATGATTGCTGCAATGTCTGCTGGACTATTAGCTGTCAAATTCGGCTTCCAACCTTTTTGTTTTTTCAACAGAGAGCTCATGCAACTCTATGTAACTAAGTAGTGATGTGTTCTTCGTTTTTGAGTCCACAATGATAGCTCTATTAGTGCATGACATACAGGGGTCAATAGAGGCAAAGGCTATTGGGACGTCAGCAATCTGCCCGCCTTTGAGTATCGCTGGTATCGACATCAGATTTACATATGTAGGGGCCCTTATCTTCCAGTTGGACAAGGTCTCTCTGCCAGCTTCCAACCGAACATAATGTACAACTTCGCCTCTAGGCGCTTCGGCTCGTCCGATACCTTCACCCTCCGCTTTGGTCAGCATATTCAAGAGCTTTGCTGTCTTCTGTTCGAAAAGTAGAGGGCCAGGCGGCATTTCGTCTAGGCATTGCTCTATGATTTCAACAGCTTGCTTGACCTCCAGCAATCGGACAATTATTCTGTCATACACATCGCCGACTACTGTTCCGGTGAGCATATCAGGGGTAATGGCTTTAATATCTAAATCAGCATATCCACCATAAGGCTGATCCTGTCTCACATCTTTGGGGACGCCGCTGGCCCTGCCGGTGGGCCCCACTGCAAGCAGCTTCAACGCATCCTCGGTCTTCAGGACGCCTACATTCTTTGTCCGCATTCGTATCGTCCGATCATCCAAGAACACGGCTCTCAACTTCTCAAATATGCTCTTGTAGTAATCCAAGGATTGTCTAATCTTGGGGAATTGTTCTTCAGTAATATCTCTTCTCACTCCGCCAATCTGAAACATAGCTTTAGTGACCCGGTTTCCCGTCACATACTCTATCAGGTCCATTATTTCTTCCCTGACACGCCAGACAAAATAAAACACGCTGTCAAAGCCAATCTCGTGAGCAGCAACACCTGCCCATAAGAGGTGAGAATGTATTCGCTCCATCTCAGCGATAATGACCCTTATATATTCAGCCCGCTCCGGGGGAGTGATTCCCATAGCCTGCTCCACAGCCATAACATATGCGAAGGGATGGCATATATTGCAAATGCCGCATACACGCTCAGCCAGATATATGTTCTGGATGGGGTTATTTCTATTCATACCAAGCCACTCAATGCCACGGTGGACCTGTCCTACAACGACATCTACATCCACAATCTCCTCACCATCAATACTAAGGTCAAGCCGAATCGGTTCCTTCAGGGCGGGATGAATTGGTCCAACGGGTATGGTGTATCTTGTTTTCGTCTCATCCACTGCCATATTTTTTCTGCCTCCCAGGCAGGACTCTAAGCATGTCCTTTGGTCCTGTCTCATCAGTCCTCCAGGGGTAGATTCCCTGGGGAAAATCTTCGGGCAGGAACAACCGCCTGCCATCCGGGATACCGACCACTTCTACTCCCATCATTTCCTGGGTCTCGCGCTCGGTAAATATAGCACCGGGGATGAGGTCGGTAATTGTTGGTATCCTCAGGTCACTCTTGGGCAGCTTCAACCGCAGCCCCAAGCTCAACTCTTCCAGGTGATAGCCATAGTAAAGAGTGAAGTGGTAGATGAGCTCTACCTCAGAACCCAGGTCACTCGAGGAGATGATGGCCAGGTGGGGGTATTTCTGGAGGTGACAGATATGCTCGACAGCGTCGCGGAAGGCACTCTTTTTCACCCCGACCCAGAGACTGCGGAACTTATTCTTCTTGACGGCGACCTCGCGCTGATAGATTTTGGCGTCAATAAAGCTATCTCCCAGAGTTGTCTTGAAGCTATCAATTATCTCTTCAGGGCTCAGTAATTCCATTTATTTTACTCCCTGCTCAACTTTCTCGAGCTTTACCCAGGCTTTGACTACTGCTTCTATGATGGCTTCAGGTCGGGGGGGACATCCAGGGACATAGATATCCACCGGAATAATCTGGTCTACTGGCCCCACCAAATTGTAGGATTCATGAAACACGCCCCCTTCTATACCACAGTTGCCAACTACGATGACCATTTTAGGGTCGGGTACCTGTTCGTATACTCGCTTTAGTCTCGGGGCCATCTGCCTCGCTACCGGACCCGTCACCAGCAATACATCTGCGTGTCGTGGTGAGCCAACGAGGACGATGCCAAAACGCTCGACATCATACCTGGGGGTAAGTATGGCCAGGATCTCAATATCGCATCCGTTACACGACCCTGTATTAATATGGTAAGCCCACAGCGCTCTTTTGAATGAGTTAAAGCCCATATTCTCTCCTTTTCATCTAAGTCAACGATGCAATAAGCAGTATCACCGCAGTCAGGGCTGCAATGGCTATAAGCCAGATGATAAAGTCATTTATTATTCCCGTATGCGCTCTCACAGTTGGGTCATAGTATTGCTTGAGTGTCTGGAAAAACCCCCAATATATGTTGTGGGATTTTATGTGTCTTTGCTCTACAGCGGGTGGCTCCTCGCCCGACAGGAAAATCTCTGTTTGAGCAGTTCCTTTCTTATACTTTTTCTGCCCCCGACTTATAAAAAGGCAGGCTATTGCTATCAAGATTACAAATGCGATGATGCAAATAACAGGATTCCAGAAAGGAAGACTTACCATTCGTGGCCCTCACTCATACTGAATCTTCAACCCGGATTCTATCAAGAAAACTAGTTCTTCGCTATGCTAGTTCGGTACCACGAGTAATATAAGGCCAACTAAGGCTATAGCTGTGGTAGGACCCCAATAGATGGTGGGAACTTGAGATATCTTCAGCCTGGCCGTCGCCGTTCTGATCAGAGTCACAGTCAAAGTTGTAACCAAGAACAACTTTAACAAGAAAAACACAAAATCTATAAATGAGCCAACAGGGCCGCTTATACCAATGAGGGGAGATAGGTCATAAGGGAAGAACAAGGCAACAGTTAGAGTGCCTATTGCCACCATCTTTGCGGCATCGGCAAGGTAGAAAAGAGCGAAATTTCGTCCTGAATACTCAGCTGTCAAGCCTTCGGCAATTTCCGGACTCGCCTCATCAATATCAAAAGGCACCGTGGCCAATTGCCCCGGTGTAACCACGACTAGGGAGAAAAGAAGCAATAGCATACCTATGATGCCGGCAGGGCCTACATGGCCCCACAGCGGGTGTGAGTAGATAAAGGCGAGGCCAAAAACGCTCTCGCCAGGGTAAATCTGATTTAGCTTCCAGGCAATGGCAATTGCAACCACAGCGAGTGGGAACTCATAGGACATCATGGTTACCATTTTTCGTTGCGCTCCGACGGTGGCAAAGGGAGAGGAAGAGGCAAATCCTCCGGCCACCATAGCCAACGCGGGAAGGATGAGCAGATATACAACCAGAATAAGGTCTCCGTGTCCGGAAAGTATAGGAGTGAAGGTCAACCCACCGAAAGGCAAGTAGAGAAGCACAGTAATCACGGAAGCCAAAGATACGATTGGCGCCGCATTGTAGAGCCAAGTCAGCGCTCTCTCAGGCTGAACTGAATCCTTAATCATAAATTTGCTCACATCCAGAAAAGGCTGTATTATCGGTGGCCCTATCCTGCTCTGCATATGAGCACTGATTTTTCTATCAAAGCCCTTATATAATAAGCCACAGAAGAGCCCAAAGGCAGCAAGCCCTATCGTGCCTATAACTGCTCCTAGGGCAGCCCCGGAGGTAACAACCATATTATTGAGGTCCTTTCGGCATAGGATTCTTAATCACCGCAGAAGGGTCAGGAGTGGCAAGAAACACGTTCTTCGTCAGTATGAGACATTTTCTCGGGCAGATATCCTGGCAAAGACCACAGAAACAGCATTTCCCAAGATCTAATCGAGGATAGGTTTTGGGATATTTCTCTTTGTGCCCTTCAGGTAACTCTACCATTTCTACAGCCCTGTTGGGACATATCTCAGCACAGAGCCCACAGCTTACACATTTGTCTATATCAAGCTCATGTTCTCCGCGATAGTCCTCCGGAATTTCGATAGCTTCGTAGGGAAACTTAACCGTCATCGGCTTAGAAAATAGCGTCTCAAACAACACTGCTATCGTTTTCACCATGCTCATCGTACATCACCTATCCATATCGGCAGGACAAATGTTTAGGCTCCAATAGATAGCCGGGATATCCGCTATTTCGGCCCCCTTCAGTAAATGTTCGAGGACCGGTATCATATGCAAGAAATCTGGGCCCCTGAGCTTAACCCTGTAGGGTGCTCTTTCCCCAACACTTCTCATATAAGCACATCCTTCCCCTCTGGCAAGTTCATTACGCACATATACCTCACCTTCAGGAATCTTGACACGGGATGGAGGCGTTATTTTTACCGGTTCTCTAATGTTCCCTTGTGGTATTCTATCCAGGACTTGCTTTATAATTTTTATGGATTCCTCCATTTCCCTCTCCCTGATCAAACAGCGGGCATAGGCATCTCCTTCCTCCCTAACTGGTATGTCAAAATCTAGCTCGCCGTATATCTCGTATGGATCATCCTTCCTTACATCTGTCTCCACTCCACACGCTCTTAACACCGGTCCTGTTGCCCCTAGCCTGATTGCCTCTTCCGTCCTTAGAATACCGACACCTTTCGTCCTTCTGGAAAACACTATATTGTCGAAGTCTTTCATTTTCTGCATCATCTCTTCGGTTTGATCTAGGACTCTCTTTATCTTATCTTCAGACCCGTCAGGCAGGTCTCTTCTCACCCCTCCTGGACATATGTAACCTGCTGGATAGACTCTTCCTCCTGTTATCAGTTCGAAAATATCCAGTATATAGTCCCTGTAGCCAAAAGCCATCTTAAATCCGGTATCGAAACCGAGGGCCAGGCTCATTACACCATACCAAATGAGGTGGGACTGTAATCTCGACAGCTCTGCCATCAACACCCTTATGTATCTGGCTCGTTGAGGAACCTCAACCCCTGTCAACTCGTCCACCGCCTCAGCATGCACTAGATTCCAGTTAAGTGCCTCTAAAACACAGACTCTGTCTGACAACACAGCATTCTGCATGGGAACCCTGTATTCCATCAGCTTTTCAAATCCTCTATGCAGATAGCCGGGGTCAGCGCGAGCAGACGTTACCTTCTCCCCCTCTATTCTTAGCTTCACGCCGAAATTCCCAGACCCGGAATGGGCTGGTCCAAAGTAGAAGTTATAATCAGTATCTTCTGGGGTAATTGGCTCTATGTGCTCAATCGTAATAAGCTCTTTCTCGTTCATTTGCTTTGTCATAATACTGCTGTCTCACGGATTCTCTCCAATCAAAATCTTTTCTGAACGGAGGCGGCCCATCCCAGTCCTCTAAGAAAAGCGGAGTTAAATCCTCATTGCCTTCAAATTCCACCCCGAAAAGCTCATGTAATTCCCTTTCATGTATCTGAGCATTCTCTCTCCATACAGAAACGACCGAGTCAACAATGGGATCAGCCCTATCCAACTTTGTCTTGATAGTCAGGAGAATCTTCTTTGAGTACGACCAGAGGTGATAAGTGAGTTCAAATGTCCCTTCCTCGGGCCAATCAGTCACAGAAATTGCCGAAAGATGCTCAAATCCCAGTCCTTTGGCGAAATTGCACAGCGCTATCAGTTCATCTTTATCAATCGTCACCCAGACTCTGCGCTCCCTCTGCACTTTGCCTGCAACCTTGAATTTTGCGCTTATATCCTCTATTACTTTGTTCTCTTTATATAAGCTCTCGGCCATTTCCTTGGTCCTTCATCCCCTGTGCGCCTTCGCAAACTTCCTCCCATGTGGAGGAACAGCGCCCACATGGTGGAATATCTTCATACAAGCTTCGAATACTGCCTCAGGCCTGGGGGGGCACCCAGGAATATAGATATTAACTGGAATATAGTCTGCCAACCTCTTAATGGTATTGTATGAGTCCCAGTACATCCCGCCGCTCATAGTGCATGCGCCTAGAGCGATGACTGCCTTTGGATCAGGCATTTGCTCGTATATCACCTGAGCTCTTTTTATAGATTTCAAGGTCTGGTAGCCAGCGATAAATAGAACGTCGGCATGTCTCGGCGTCCCGGTGATAATCATGCCAAACCTCTCCATGTCCCACCTCGAACCGACGAGCGGAACCAACTCACAAAATCCACACGAGTTAAACCAGTTGAATATCCAGATAGCGTTTATTAATCTCTTCATCTTTGTCGCTTGCTCAACCACTTATATGCCTCCTGCAATGAAGAGTATGATTATAACTATAGCTATGCCGGCTATTAACCAGATGAGATGGTCGTTTATTATCCCTGTGTGTGCAGCTATAGTAGGGATATAGTATTTTTTTAGTCCTTCGAAAAACCCCCAATATATGTTATGAGCCCTGACGTGTGTTTCCCCCGCGGATAATTTAGGATTGCCCATGAGGAATGTCTCACTTTGCACACCCTTCTTATATGCCTTTTCCCCTCTACGTTGAATGAAATAAGCTATAAGCAGAGCCACGATAGCGGCAATAATCCAGACTACAGGTCCCCAAAATCCTGAAGGGCTTTCTATCATGGCGTGCCTCCCATAATCCCATTCACGTATGCTGATTGGTTTATCAGCGCATCTGTAGCCGGATTGACTATGTGTTCAACTACTAGTCCTGGGAATATACTGGTGAAAATGATGGCTGCGGCCAGAATCCCCATGCCGATTAGCATTGGTTTGGGGACTTCCTTAACATTCTTATATTCTGGTAACTGCGGTCCTGTGAAGGCCGATTGGAAAGCTTTGGTGAAAGAAGCCAAGGTTATGATGGATACCAGCATGGCGACTACAGCCAGGACCGGGTTGAATTGGTACACGGACTCATATATCAAGAACTTTGAAGCAAAGCCGTTCAAAGGGGGGATACCCGCAATGGACAGAGCCCCTATTATGTAAAGTATCAAGGTGAATTTCATATTATGGCCTAAGCCGCCCATCTTGTTGAGATCTCTGGTAGCAGTGCGGTGGAATAAAGCTCCGGCAGTCATGAATAGAAGCGGCTTATACATAGCATGATTTAATATATGGAAGATACCTCCATTTATGGCATCTCTACCATAAGCGGCTAGAGCTCCTGGATTGCCCAAAACAGCTAACCCAACCCCTACGCCCATCCACATATACCCCATCTGGGATATAGCATGGTAGGACATAAAGCGCATTACGTCGGTCTGAAAAACAGCCATGGTAACCCCGACAAACATAGTCAGTAGTCCAATGATTACAATTATCCAACCCACCACAGACGCGTCTAGCACACCACCATATAAGGTAAAGCAAATCCTGAAAACGGCATACATGCAAGCATGGCTTGTTATTACTAGCATAGCGGTTACATTTGCCGGGGCAACGGTATATGAGTCCGGATACCACATGTGTAGAGGTACCATACCTGTTTTTATAGTCAATGACATTAGAAACAAGGTTAAGGCTATCTTATCCAGCATACTATATTGCATTACACTGGCTAGAAACCCTATATTGAGCGAGTTGTATTGGGCGTAGAGCAAACCCACACCAAATAGAAACATGAGTCCCGCAACTGCAGATATGACTATATATTTGAATCCTCCCTCCACCGCATCGGCAAATCTTGTTCTAAAAGCTATCAGAGCTGCCCCGGAGATGGAAGCTATTTCTAAAAAGACGAACAAATTGAATAGGTCACCAGTGAATATCATTCCGAAACAGCCCGCCACCATGAGCAGTAAAAGGGTATAGAATCTGGTCTGCCCTGTCTCCCTGGCCATATGAGAAAGAGAAAATGTAGCTGCAGCTAAAGCAACAGTCGCCCATATTATGCCCATGAATATGGACATGCCATCGACTTCCAGAATTATGCGGATAGGCATCATTGCTCCCCCCGGAAGAGCAAGGTCGGGAGCAATAGCTCCTAGAGTATAGATGTGTATTCCGTTGAGATGAATATCCCTGGCTAGAATTATAACCAAGAATTCTACGAATGCCAGACTGGCTATCACTAACGTATTTCTAGCTTTTCCGCCTGCCCTGCCAATCAAGGGAGTTAAGAAAGCCACCAGCAGGGGGATGGCTATTATCAGGATAGGAGAATGAGTTAGCAGCTTATCCAATCTATCATCCTTTCAGTATTCTGGACTTCTTGGAGTCAATATCTCCGGTATGGCGGTAAATGAGTATCACCATGGTCAGCATCAAGGCTAACACCGCAACGTTGATAACGATACTGGTCAGGGTGAGTGCCTGAGGTACGGGCAGGACCATGGGCCCTTCTGGCACATCGGTATAGATAGGGGCGTTTCCTCCTGCCCGGTAGCCCAGCGCCACCAGAAACAAATTGACCCCTGACGCGAGTATGGCAATGCCCATAATGAGCTTAATCAAATTCCTTTTGAATATGAGTATATAAAAAGATATCCCCACTAGCAGCGCTGCCGCTAAAAAAGGAAAATTGAGAGGAATGTATTCCATCATTATTCTATCTCCTCACCACTGGAAAATAGCGCCATAGCCAGGACCACCGCTGAAAGGCCGGCTATTACCTTAAGGCCCACAGCTAAGTTCATCAGGGGAACGACCCCTCCTGTCCAGATATCCCCCGGATTAGAACCGGCAGGAGGAATGTGGCCGAAGATCGGCGTGCCCACCAGAAAGTTATAGGCAAAGACTGTGCCTATCCCGGCCAAACACAGGCCAATTAAGATTAAAGCTCCGCTGCTTTCCATTATCGATAAAGTACGCTCACGCAGCGATTTTTTAAGTTCCTTAGAACTGAAGGCTACCAGCAACATGACCACACCGGAAACGATGACAGCACCGCCCTGAAATCCTCCACCCGGGGTAAGATGTCCATGCGCAATAACATACAGGCCGAAGATGACGATAAACACGATAAGCTGGTTGGCCGCGGTGCGTACAATCTTTGACAGCATCAGGAACTCTCCTCTCTACGTTTCGATGCTCGTAATAGAAGCAGCACCCCGGTCACCGCCGTGAACAGTATCGTGGCCTCCCCTAGCGTATCAACCAAGCGGTAGTCAAAGACCACCGACGTTACCACGTTGTTGCTCCCGGTTTGTTCCTGGGCGTTCTCAATTATATAATCGTCCATATCAGATGGGGGATAGCCAAAGGGGTGGATGAGCATCACCCCCAACACCAGGAAGGCTACCACAACAAGTAACACAATCAGGCCTGTAACTTGTCTCTTCATTATTACTCCATACGCTTGGTCGCCCTGATGGCGATGATAAAGATAGCTGCGGTCACCGCCGCCCCGATTCCCGCTTCAGCCATGGCCACGTCCGGAGCCTTCAGAAGATAAAACTGAAAGGCTAGCAACAGACTAAGCACAGCCAGTGCCACGACTGAATATAGGAGGTCCTTGAATACAGCCACAAATACGGCACACACAACCAGCGCCAGCGGTATAATGATAAACAAAGGTCCAGCTTCAATCATTCTCTTTCTTCTCCAGGTCATCCACCACCGCCTTGGCGGGCTTTTCTCCGCTGCGATGTGCCGCCCGGGCAATGGCATGAGCGCCGGTGGCATTGGTGACCACCAGCGCCACCAGCGCAAGCACCGAGTGTATGCACATTATAGACTGAGGGGAAGGAGTACCTTCCACTGCCCAGATTCCAGCGGACTGCACAATTACCGCCAGGATGAGGAAGATGGAGCCAAAGGTGGTGCATTTGGTAGCGGCATGCAGTCTGGTGTACATGTCGGGAAAGCGGTGAAGACCGAAGGCCCCGACAAAATTGAAGAAAAGGCCAATTCCTATGAATACATAACTTACCGTGTTCAGCGGAGCCACTAAAACTTGTCCCCCTGAATGTATTTGGCCACATACAGTGTCATGACGAACGAGAGTAAAGCGTACACGATGGCCACATCAATGAAAACCACATGATTGAACATCATCCCCACAATGACCAGACTGGCCACCACCAGAGTGTTGGTGGTGTCAAAAGCCACCAGCCTCGTCGGCGCCCCCGGCCCGATAAAGATACGTGCCACGACGATGATAATACACACCGCCATGGCTATGACTGCCGGAAGCCAGTTCATCCCGCGATTCTCCTCGCCCAGTCAGGGAAGCTGTCGCATATCGGATGGTAGTCTCTCGGCATATCCTTGAGCACTTTAGGGTCGATATTTATCCAGTGCACATACAGTTCGTTGGTTTTCTGGTCAACGTCCACGGTCAGTGTTCCGGGCGTCAGGGTGATGGAATTGGCCAGGATGGTAAGTGACATGTCGTTCTTCAGGTTGGGATTTATCTTCACGATGGCAGGATTAATCCGCCCGGTGATGACGCGGTAGGCCACGTCAACATTGGCCTTGGCCATGGCAAAGAAAAAAGGGAACAGGTAAACGAGGAAGGTAAACCACCGCACCGGGTTCAGCATGCGCAGGTCTTTGCCGATGAACCGGTTCCTGAACAGGGCACCGACCACCACAGCGAGCACTGCCCCGACGATGAGTTCGGCAGTACTCCATAAAAAAACGGTGCCGCTACCAATGGTAAGAAGGAGATAAACCACATAAGCGACAACCGTTGTAATTAGAAACTTCATGCTTTACCGCATAAACACCTTCTCTGCTGAGAAGGATTCTATTTCAGGGCTGATTGCTTTGCTGCAATAGTATAGTTTACTCAAAAGCTCGGCGTGGATTATATATTATCCCCCAGAAATTATCAAGCCTCCAGTGGTTTTTCTTAAGAAAATTTTCCAGTCGGCACGATTTTATAGTTAAAACCGGCCAAAACCGCTGTTTATGGCTTGTGCCCCTCGAGTCCTTCGCGCTTACATCGCTGGGCTAGTTCTTGATAGATTGGCGGGCTATTCTGTGACCACCATAGCTGCTCGGCGGTGATTTTCCCCTTAATTTGTCCGGGTACGCCGGCAACAAACGAATTGTCGGGGATTTTCATCTTTTCTTTAACTACGCAACCAGCAGCAATTATTGAATTGTCGCCAATCTCAACATCGTGAAGGATGGTAGCATTCATACCTACCACAACGTTGTTTCCGATTCTATGGCCATTAGAAACAGCGCCGTGGCCGATGATTACATTGTCCCCGATGATAGCCTCTGCTGTGGGAGGCAAGGTTGGTGACCCCGAATGAATAACGCAGTTATCCTCAACAACGCTATTCTTGCCAATTTTTATCTTGCCGATATCCCCCCTGATTACTGCTCCGGGCCACACGCTGGAGTTTTCACCAATCTTTACATCACCAATGACATAAGCTGCTTCACTGATAAAGGCTGACTCAGCTATCTTGGGTGTCTTGCCGTTAAAGCTTCTAATCATCTTTGCCTCCCAGATTCGTTTATGTTACTGGCTTATCCAATAGTTAGTCAAACCAGATAGTACCACAATGCTGCTTGGGCTTAAAGACTGCCAAGCAGGGGACGCACAATTTGACGAAGAGCCATCCTGATGTTGACGTAGTTGGAGCTTATTGGTAACATCATGAACTGAGCCGTGCTAGGCGGGGAGCTAGCGGTGCCCTGTACCCGAAAACCGCTATAGCGGGGCTGAATTCCTGCTTGAGGTTTACGGCTGGTGAGATTTTGTTTTTGCTGAGCGGTGTTGATAGTCGGGTTCTATGCAACTGGAGGCTATGAACCCCGTCAGGTCCGGAAGGAAGCAGCGGTAAATAGCATTTCCAGTGTGATATAGAGTTGCCTGGCCGGAGCTAGCTGGCAGAGACATCTTTCCGGTTCAGGAATCGAGAGCAGGTGCACGGCTCACGGAAATTTTGGGGGCTATGGATGTGGCAATAAGGAAAGTGGGAGAGGGCCTCTACCAATTGTTTGGATAAGGCGACATTTTTGTACCGGCAATTACTTCGCCAATTTGGCTTTAAACCGAAAAAAAGCTTAGGACAGCATTTCCTTATAGATGAAGCTGTATTAGAGCGTATTCTGTCTGCTGTCGAGCTCGACCCTGGGGATATTGTAGTTGAGATAGGGCCGGGCCTGGGTGTACTGACTGAGGGGTTAGCCAAACGAGGAGCGAGGGTCATTGCTGTTGAGCTTGATTCCCGATTAGTTATCCTGCTGAAAAAACGACTGGCCGCCTTTCCTGGTGTCAAAATTATCCACGCTGATATACTTAAGGTTAATCCCCGGCAACTTCTACAAAATAATTTACCCGCCTCCGAACCTGTCCGAGGTTATAAAGTTATAGCTAATCTTCCTTATTACATTACTTCACCGGTATTGCGCCATTTTCTCGAGGCGCAGCCCCGACCCTCGGAAATGGTGGTTATGGTACAGAAGGAAGTTGGTGAAGCTATTGCTGCCGCCCCTGGTAAGATGAGCTTGCTCAGTGTTAAGACTCAGTTTTATAGCAAGCCCGCTATTATATCTTATGTGCCAGCGACAAGTTTTTATCCCCCGCCGAAGGTGGATTCGGCTATTTTACGCCTGGATGTTTACTCCCAGCCGCCTATCGAGGTATCCGATGTCGCCGGTTTTTTTGATATAGTTATGCATGGTTTCAGCTCTCCTCGTAAGCAACTTCGCAATTCCCTGGCTCACTCTTTAGAGATGCCGCCCAGCCAGGTTGCTTCATTACTGGGGAAAGCTGGAATAGAAAGTAAACGGCGAGCTGAAACTCTTAGCTTGGAGGAGTGGAGGGAGCTATGGAAAATCTTTGCTCCCTACTTGTGTCATCCTGAGCGAAGCGAAGGATCTTGAGATTCTTCGGTCGTCCTGATGTATCGGAACCCCTCAGAATGACATTGGGGGTGAGTAGTTAAAGGATTATAATGTTGACTTTTTATGCTCCGGCTAAAATAAACCTTGTCCTCGAAGTACTGGGCAGGCATAATGATTATCACCGAATATCCAGTATTGTTCAGTCGATAGACTTATGCGACATCCTCAATTTTCAGCTGGACGAGGCAGTGCGCTTTGAATGTGATGAGCCCGGCTTAAAGCGCAATAACCTGGTAAAACAGGCAGCCACTCTGCTTAAGGAAAGCACGAAATGTAGTCTGGGGGCATGGATCGAACTTCGCAAGCATATACCCTGGGGTGTAGGGTTGGGGGGTGGCAGCAGCGACGCCGCCGCTGCTCTCTTAGCTCTGAATGAGCTTTGGGGATTGGGATTGCCGCTTTCTGAGCTGGTCCATTTGGCTGCTAAGTTAGGCTCGGATGTTCCCTTCTTCATCCATAAAGGCATGGCTCTGGTAGAGGGGAAGGGAGAAAAGGTAACCCCGCTGCCATCCTTGCCTTCAACCTGCTTTGTGTTGCTGGTGCCGCCATTACCTAAAATCGAGGGCAAAACAAAGCAAATGTATAATCATTTAGACGCTGCTTATTTCACAGAAGGCCAGTTCGTTCAGGCGGCCCTATCATCCTTGGAGCAAGGGAAAGCGATTGGCCCTGGCCTTATGTTCAATGTCTTCGAGAAGGTAGCCTTCGATTTCTTCCCGGAGATGGACAAATATCGGAAGACTCTGGAAGAAGCCGGAGCCCCGGGAGTTTATCTCGCGGGCTCCGGACCATGTCTTTTTACTTTTTTCTCAGGGAAGGAAGAAGCCGGTGAGTTGTTTTCACGATTGAAAAAGCACGGATTGGAGTGCTATCTGGCATCTTCTTTTCCTTGGGGACTAGAACGCTCTTACCCGAAGGGATAAGATTAGGGTGGAAATAGAAGTGTGAGTATAGTAGAGCAAGTCAAGCGAAATAAGTGGCTTCTGGCGACGATTTATGCCGTTATCGTTCTTGGTCTCAGCTTCGGCCTTTATTTCCTTCTTCGATATCTGATGGCTCATTTTAATCTTTCAGTTGAAGGATTAGCCACTACAGCTTACTTGGTTATTTTTGTAACCTCTCTGGTAAGTAACGCCAGTATTATTATTCCAGTACCTATTTTCGTTGCCATAATGATAACAGCGGCATCGAAGTGGAACCCTGTTCTTATAGCTCTTACAGCTAGTAGCGCTGGCACCTTGGGGGAAATAACTGGTTATTATGCTGGTTACTTAGGGAAAAAGATAATAGTCACTAAGGCTACACCGGGATATGAAAAGCTTGTGGGTTGGATGAAGCGACATGGCATCTTGGCCATTTTTCTCCTGTCCATCCAGCCTATTTTACCATTTGATATAGCTGGACTTATCTCAGGCGCTTCGAGAATACCATTATGGAAATTCATATTGGCTTGCTGGGCAGGAAAATTCCCCAAGTATCTTGCGGGTTGCTATCTCGGCGGGGCAGTTTTGAGTTTTCTCCCTCCCTTACCGTTCTAGCTTCAGCGATAAAGAGAGGGCTAGTTTTTTTTCGTCTGCCTTGGTGCGAACCTCTCCATCTAATTTTGCCTTATGCAGTACCTGGAGGACCTGCCCCATCTCAGGTCCGGCGGAGATGCCCAGTCTTTTTAGCTCTTCCCCGTCGAGGGAAGTCCTTACATAGCGCAGTTTTGTGAGAAACAGTTGGAGATAGCGGTGTACCATTGAAGATTCTGAGGCTATGGCATTTGCCTGTATCGCCAAGGGTTCATATTCCCGGAGCAGATAGTAAATCTCACTGGACTTCAGGGAAGACTTGTCCAGGAGTGGAAGCTTGGTCTTGAGTCGGAGCGTATCGCGCATGGCTCGGGATAATTTTGTCGGTATATTAAGACGGGCGAGAAATTGCTCAACGTCTGTTTCGCTAGATGAATAAATAAAAAGACAGAAATAAAGCGAGGGCAATTGGGTGGGCTTCTTTAGACGGCGCGCCTTGTCAAATTTCTCAACTATCCAGCCATCGCCTTTGAGGAAGGGACTTATTTCTTGCAGCACTCCTAGTTCGCCAAGCCGGTTGATAACGAATTCTGGCTGTTTTTCCTTAAAAATTAGTTCTAGCTCGTGCCTGATCCGGTCGCCGCTTATCGTATCCAGCATAGGAATATCCCGTTTAAGTAGCTGAGCGGTCTCTGTTTCCAGTACAAAACATAGCCGTTGTTCATAGCGGACGGCCCGTAAAATTCTGGTGGCATCGTCACTGAAGCTTTCGGGATGCAAAATACGAATGAGGCAGCGCTCCAGGTCGTTTTTACCTTGATAGGGGTCGACCAGTTCCCCGTAATCGTTTGCCGCCAGGGATATAGCCATAGCATTGATAGAGAAATCTCTACGGACGAGGTCATCCTTAAGGGTGCCCGGGGTAACCGCAGGCAGTGCCCCCGGTTTGGCATAGGTTTCCTTTCGCGCTGTCGCCAGGTCCAGGGTGAAATTCTCATATCCGAGCTTGGCGGTGCCGAAGCGGTGGTGGGCCAGCAGCTTTGCCTGACTGGTTTCAGCCACTTGTTGAGCCAGTTTCACAGCATCGCCCTCCACTACCAGGTCTAGGTCGAAGTTGGGATAACCTAAAAGCAGGTCTCGTACCACACCACCGACGAGATATACCCTTTGCCCCTGCTTAGCCGCCTGTCCGCTGATGTCCTTGACCAGCTCCAGGAGTTGTCGGGGGAGATATTGCTCTATTTGCCGGGCTAAATTCATTACATCAGTATTATATCAGCACTTGCGTTGCCGTCGTATAACGCAATTCCCATAACCATAGTTAAAGTATTATAATTCTCTTTCCTGGTGAGAGAGTTAGAGCGCCGAGAAACATTCATAACCCCCTTTATCCCCCTTATCTTAAGGGGGATATTAAGGGAGAGAATACCTAGTTTTTTAGGGGGTAGCAATAAAGTGTTCCATAGTTTCCCCTCTTAAGGTAAGAGGGGTCCGGCGAGCACTCAGTGCCATGAGTGCTCGCCAAGGGGAGTTATGAAGGAGATTTTTAAGCATGGAAGCTAAAAGCCAGGAAGGACACAGGAAAAGACTACGGGAAAGGTTCAATCAATCGGGACTGGCAGCGTTCCTCGATTATGAAATTGTGGAGCTAATGCTGACACTGGGGACGCCTCGCAGTGATTGTAAACCGCAAGCCAAAGAAGCCATAAAGCGGTTCAAGACCCTGAGGGGCGTTCTGGAGGCTCCTCCCGAGGAATTGCAGAAGATTAAAGGAATAGGCCCAACCCACGTCTTTGTCATCAAATTCATGCAAGATGTAGCCAGAGAGTTTCTCAAGGAACAAGTCCTCGATAAAACCTACTGCCGGTCCTCCCGGGAGGTCTTCGATTACCTGTACCATTCTATGCGAGACCTGAAAAAAGAAGTCTTCAAAGTCATGTTCCTTGATTCCCAGAACCGAGTTGTCGAGATTGAAGACCTTTTTGAAGGGACATTGAATGCCAGTGCTATTTATCCCCGGGAGATTATACAGGGCGCTGTCAAACATAATGCTGCGGCCTTGATCTTTGTCCACAACCACCCGGCCGGGAATCCTCAACCCAGCGACAACGATAAACAAATAACCCAGGATTTAGTCTTCGCCGGCAATATTATGCAGATTAAGGTCCTGGACCACATCATAATAGGCGAGAATAGATACTTCAGCTTTGCCGATGCCGGGCTGATTGAGGAATATAACTCGGACTTCTTAAGCCTCAAAGAGGGGAAAAGGGCTTAAGCCAGAGCGGGATTGGATTTATGTATTGTGGAAATATAATACCTAATTTGTAGTAGACCTATGCTGAGAAATAGAATTCCGCTCCTTCATGACTGGGCCCTTCAATACCGTCTATCACATAAGTAACCGTAATTAGCTTGCCTGGCGTTTTACTGGTGATTTTACCGGAGAATTCTGTTCCCGGTATGACAAATACAAAGGTATTCTTATCCGCCGGTATTATGCCTTGGATGTCGGTCACCTCGGTTCGACTACCTCTAAGATATTTCACTTCATGCGTACAGAAGCCTTCGAACTCTGTTCCTACAGTACCAGTGACTTTAACTATAAACTCCCTATTTACTGGGCTCCTGATATCGACAAGAAGGATGAGACCAGCCACAAGGATCACAAGCACGAGAAAAGCAACTATTGCCAATCTTCTATTCATATTTCTCTCTTTATTGTAATTCTTATGTGACCTAATGTCAAGAACAAAGGCAAGTTGCATGGTTACATTTACCAAAAAGTTTTATCCACGAAAAGATAGTATATGGGTTGAGGAATATAACCCGGACTTTTTAAGCATTAAAGAGGGAAAAAGAACTTAAGCCAGAGCGAGATTTAACGACCTTAATAAGCTATCTGGGAATTTTAGCCTTCGTCCACGGTTAAATGGGCGGCACCTGTTTTGGGGATGGAGTTAAGGAGTTCTATAATTCTTTTATTCATAATGTTCAAGTTTCATTGTTAACTTAAGAGGGTCAACACCCCGCACGGCCATTGCAACTTCCGCTTGGGGCACAACACCTTGCTCAGTTACCCAAAATGTAATCTCCAGGTCCATATCAGGTTGTGTTCCATTCACCACGAAACAATTCTGATAAGTGCCGGAGGGGACCACAACGTCCTCTTTTCCGATGGCAGTCATCTCCACGTTTAGCTCCGCTATACCGCCATAAGAGACCCTCGAGGTGAACTGCTCTGAGTACCCCACATCAATGTCCCCCCAGCGTTCTGGTGGTAGTAATAACGTCATCTCCCTGGTTACGTCAACAAAAATGCCTGCATCTATTGCCGTCGGAAATGGTAGAGTAGAGTCCTCGGAACTCCATCCAAAAGACGTGGATCGAGGCACTGAATCCCTGAAATCTCCAACCTCTCCATCAAAACTCACCCCGACCTCTCCGACGGTGGTATTTATGCTGAACTCTCCCTCGAATTGATAAGTCCTGTTGTCGGCTGATCCGAATTGTAGCTCCCCTACTCTAGATTCTTGGCAATAATAACCGTAAGTTGCAGAATGGATTTTGGGCTCGGGCTCCGGTTTGAGAAGTGTATAGATGCCAACAGCGGCAATAATAGCGAGACCAACCAAGGCGATTATAACTATCGGATTTTTACTCTTCATTGTAGTTCCTCCCCGGCTAACTCCATGGTATAATAACCTTCCTTAGTGTAAAAAGAATGGTGTGAATAGTCAAGGATGTGGAAAATGGCTGATTTCAAGCGGGGCATCAAAGCTGGCTTGGCCACAGCAGGCATCTACCTAGCTATCTCTGCGATACTGGGAGTAATTTACTACATTTTTGCCTCCGTCCCGCACTTCATACTCGGGACCGGACTTAGCCTATTCACATGGGGGGTGTTAATGGACCCCGCATCCGTGATCTTCCTACTCCTTCAATATGCAGTCCGGGGAATCGTATTCGGGGCGGTTTTCGCCGCCCTGTACAGTTTCCTGCCCGGTACCAGGACTATCAGGAGTGTTGTGAAAGGAGTGGTGCTCGCGGCGTTCGTCTGGATACTCAGTGCAGTTGGGCTTATTTACATGACCCCTGGATGGCCTACCGATGGCAGCACTTTTGGAACTTATTGTGGTGGTGGAATGGTTGACCTGTCATCGATTTGGCCGGCATTGGCTGGCATTATATCCGCTCTGGTCTTTGGCGCACTGACCGGCTTACTGTGGGGTAGGTTTCGGGGGAAAGAATTGGCAGAAGAAAGAAAGGGGAGGCCGGTATTGCTGGTCAGCTTCATTCTGGGTGGAGTAATTTGGGCAGTATTGGCCGTGGCATTCCTTATGGGTGTGGTTATTGAAGGGGCTCCTGCAATAGGAGCAATAGGACCTGAGTTCTGGTGGACGGACCTACTTTTTACGTCGGTTGTCTTTCTCGGACTCCCCGGCTGGGTTCTCACCCTCGTCGGTTGGAGAAAGACGAAAAGGGGCGAATCCGGGCTTAAATGGGGTGTGGCTGGAGGGGTGCTTATGGCACTGACTGGTATTATGCTGCTTCCCGGCGTCCTCGCCATTATTGGCGGAGTGCTCAGCGGGCGCAAACCCGCCAGCGAGTCCGGCACCGCCGAAATTGAACAATAACGATAAACAAATTTATCGAATGTATAGTGAGGTGAGATAATTGGCTGATTTCGGACGGGGGATCAAAGCCGGTGCGGCTGTTGCAGCGGTCTATTTGGTTATCTCCGTAATACTTGCGGTAATTGGCCGCACGTTTTGGTACCCCTTCAACTTTATATACGCAGCCGGACTCGGAATCTCTCCCGGATTAATGGATTCTCCATTCGTGATTTACTCGCTTCTTTCCTATATAGTCCGAGGAATCGTATTCGGGGCGGTTTTCGCTGCCCTGTACAATTATCTGCCCAGCGTCACCAGCATTGTGAAGGGGGTGGTGCTTTCGTTGTTCTTATGGATAGTCGCCTTAATTCAGGTTATTTACACAACCCCTGGATGGCCTTGGCATGCCAATGGCTTCTCGGGTTCCGGGACTTATTACAGTGGAACCCTTAGCCTGTCATCGGTTGACCTGGCACTGGCTGGCATTATATCCGCTGTGGTCTTCGGCGCGTTGGTCGGTGCCATATGGAATAGGCTCAGGGCAAAAGAATTGACAGAAGCAAGAAAAGGTAGTGCGACGTTGCTGGTCAGCTTCATTCAGGGGGGAGTACTCTGGGCATTAGGGGCCGTGGCGTTCATTATGGGTGTGGTTATTTTCGGCGGTCCTGTAATAGAGGAGTCTGGGCCTGCCTGGTGGTATAGCGTACTTCATACGTCGGTTGTCTTTCTCGGACTCGCCGGCTGGGTTCTCACCCTCGTCGCCTGGAGAAAGACGAAAAGGGGCGAATCAGGGTTTAAATTGGGTGTGGCTGGAGGGGTAATTATGGCACTGACCGGTATTATGCTGCTTCCCGGGGCTCTCGCCATTATTGGCGGGGTCTTCAGCGGGCGCGAACCCGCCACCGAGCCCGGCACCGCCGAAATTGGGCAATAACGATAAACAAATTTGCCGAATTTATAGTGAGGTGAAATGATTGGCTGATTTCGGACGGGGCATCAAAGCTGGCGTGGCTGTTGCAGCGGTCTACCTGGTCATCGCCGTAATACTTGAGTTAACCGGTTTCTCCTATCAGTTTCCAGTTATTACGGCAGCCGGACTCGGCATCTCGCTCGAGTTAACGAATCCCTTACTCTTGATTGGCTCGATTTTTGGTCGCATAGTCGGAGGAATCATGTTCGGGGCGGTTTTCGCTGCCCTGTATGATTATCTGCCCGGCACTACCAGCGTTAGGAAGGCAGTCATTTTCTCGTCATTGCTTTGGGTACTTGTTGCAGTTGAACTTGTTTATACAACAATACCTGCAATACGTACATACGCCCCCACTGATGGATTCCAGAGTTTGTGGTCGGCAGCCGTGAGTGTGGCGGGTGTGAATGTTACCCTGCCATCGATTAGCGACGTATTGGCTGGCATTATATCCGCTCTGGTCTTGGGCGCACTGACTGGCTTGCTGTGGGATAAGTTTCGGGCAACAAGATTGGTACAAATAGGAAAAAGTAGTCCGGTATTGCTGGTCAGCTTCGCCTTGGGAGTATGGATGTGGCTATCCCCCGCAATAGGTATCATCAGATATGTAGTTAATGAAGGAACTCTTCCGATAGGGCCTGGGCCTATGTGGTGGGCAAACATCCTTTCTATATTGGCTGCTATTATCGGACTCCCCGGCTGGGTTCTCACCCTCGTCGCCTGGAGAAAGACGAAAAGGGGCGAATCCGGGTTTAAATGGGGTGTATCTGGAGGGGTAATTATGGCACTGACCGGTATTATGCTGCTTCCCGGGGCTCTCGCCATTATTGGCGGGGTGCTCAGCGGGCGCAAACCCGCCAGTGAGTCCAGCACCGCCGAAATTGAGCAATAACGGTAAACAATTTTGCAGTTGCTGGCCTCATTAAGGAATATAACTCGGACTTCCTAAGCCTCAAAGAGGGAAAAATCCACCATCAGAATGATTAGCCTAAAAAGGCAGGACTTACGACAAGCTTTCTAAGGCCTTCAGGATTTCATAATTCTGGAGTTCGAGGGGGTTAGGGCGAGCCGGGCTTTCTTCGAAACGAAACTTACGATTCTCGGGTAATGGCCATTGTGTTGTCCCTTCGGCTGTCTTACTATTTTTAGCAATTTTATAATGTGGAACAAGTCCGATGATTTCCTGGTGGATATCTGAGACTTCTAGATAATTCATCGGATGGCCCAACGAAGTTGCTAAAGCTGAGATAATCTCCCAATTTTGCTTACCAGCCGGTGGATAGATAGCACGATGCAAATGCTGTATCCGCCGTTCACAATTGGTGTAAGTACCGTCACTTTCAGCAAAAGTAGCCCCGGGAAGGACTACATCGGGGTAGGGTGGCTCTTCAGGATACACAGTGTCTATAAGCACTGAGAAAATCGGGAGTTCGAAGATGGTGTTCCTCATTTCGCCGACAGCATCGCTGCCTATAACAAGGACACCATGGATGGCTCCTCTCTCCACTCCCTGGATGATTTCGATAGAATTTCTGCCTTTTGTAACAGGTACAGGTTTGCCCCAGACAGCTTCGAATCTTCCCCTGGCAGCCACATTGGTGATTGGCTTTTGTCCGGGAAGGTAGTCCGGGTCCACCCCCATGTCAATCAGACCCTGAGCATTGCCCGCAGTGCGGAGGATGATTATGCCGGCACCATCTCGTCCCACATTACCGGTAATCAATGCCAGATCACAGAGTAGGGCTAATTCAGCGGGCGTAGCCGTATTGGCATCCACTATTATTACTGGATTTCGAGCGCGGATATAAAGGTGTAGCGCCTCGATAATTTTGGAAGGTCTTATCCAGGGTACATTGGCAATCTCTCCCAGAGAATATCTTTTCATTGCTGAGGCGAAATCTCGGAAGCCGCTGGTTCTAGCGTTGATAAAGTCGTGGTCGACGAGATCATAGGCTGTGATATAACCCACCATTGACTGAAGCAAATCTACGCTTGTTCGGTGATTGACCTTCAGAGCAATCCTCGCCAGTGAATCTATCCTGGTGGGGTGGGGATTAAACGTAATCAAATTGCTGCCCCTGCCAACTGCCTCCCTGACTTTCATTGCAATTACAGGATACTCTTCGGTAATATCGCAACCGAAGACAAAGACAAGGTCGCTGCCCAGGATGTCACGGTAAGAACAGGTGGAAGCATCACTGCCCAGGCATTTCATTGTGCTGTCATTCACCCCGGTAGTGGCCAGGGAACCTATATTGTTGGTTCTCAGGGCAACTCGAGCCAGCTTTTGGGCCAGGTAATTCTCCTCATTAGTCAGTTTGGGGGAGGATAGGACGGCTAATCCATCGCTGCCGATTTTATCCCTGATTCCTTTCAGTCCCTTACCGGCTAAGGCTATAGCCTCCTCCCAATTGGCTTCAACCAGCTTACCATCCCGCTTAACCAGTGGTGTGCGGAGTCGCTTCAGGTTGTGAAGTGTCGTCGGGTAAAATTGCCCCTTCTTACACAGGTTACCGTTATTCACCGGGCTACCCATCGGGGAGGTAACCTTTACTACCTTGTCTCCGAGAACACTCAGATCCAGGTGACAGCCAATCCCACAGTAGGGGCAGGTGGTTGGTACAGGTTCGAGTTCCCACGGCCCCTGTTTGGGCAGCTGGGCCCTTGGAGTCAGCGCTCCCGTAGGACAGGTTGAGATACACTGGCCACAGGAATCGCAGGCCGTTTCGCATAGCGGTATATCAAGAGCCGGACCCGCCATGGTATCAAAGCCTCGATTGTAAAAGCCTAAAGCGCTGATACCCTCAACTTCGTCGCATATTCGGACACAACGACCGCACAATATACACTTGTTCGGGTCTCTTACAATATAAGGGTGTTCGTTCTCTCTTATACGCAGATGGTGCTTGCGGCCGCTGTATTTGGTATCGTCCACATTATACTCGGTAGCCAGTTCACGTAGCTTGCATTCAAATACATCCTGGCAGCCACAGGCCAGACAGCGGTCACTTTCACTTCTGGCCATATCCTCGGTGAACCCGAGCTCGATTTCAGCGAAGTTTCCTTTCCGTGCCTTCAGGTCGAGGGCAGGCATTTCACCTCTGGGAACACGCTGCACATCGGCGTAGTCTTCGATGTCGATATCTTGCAACTCGCCTTTGCTGCAATTGTACGGTTCCCTGGGCGGTAAAATTGGCTGGCCGTTAAGGTATTGGATTATCGAAGTTGCCGCTCTTTTCCCGGCAGCTACTGCCTCGACTACTGTAGCCGGTCCTGAAGTGCAGTCGCCGCCGGCGAATATCCCTTCCAGGGAAGTCTCCATTGTTACTCCATTAACACCGATATATCCGCGGCGGTTGAACTTTATCTGCCCATCCTGAATCCCCGAAGCTTCCATAGTCTGGCCGATAGCGGCAATTACCGTATCTACTTCTATGGTAAACTCCGAGCCGGCTATCGGTTCCGGTCTTCGCCTCCCTGAGCTATCCGGCTCCCCCAAAGCCATTTCGATGCACCCCATAGTACAAGCCTTATCATTTCGGACGCTTATCTTCACAGGTGCTGCCAGGAAGTGGAACTTTACTCCTTCCTGCTCAGCCTGTTCTATTTCCTCATTGTTTGCTGGCATCTCATCCCTTGACCTTCGGTAGACAATGGTTACCTCGCTGGCGCCCAGTCTCAGGGCAGTTCGGGCAGCATCGATGGCAGTATTGCCGCCGCCGATAACCGCTACCTTTTGTCCCAGCCTTACCTTTTGCCCGAGAGCCACATCTCTCAGAAATCCAATCCCGGAAAGAATACCCGGTGAGTCCTCTCCCTCTACCTTCATCTTCTGGCTGGCCTGAGCACCGAGGGCAAGGAAGATGGCTTCATAACCGTTACTCTTAAGACTGTCAATGGTAAAGTCCTGACCCAGGCAGACATTGCAGCGAATCTCATGACACAGGTCAGTGATAATCTTTATTTCCTTATCCAGAATTGCCTTGGGAAGGCGGTATTCAGGGATTCCATATCTCAGCATTCCGCCAAGCTCCGGACTCGACTCGAGGATGGTTACCTCGTGTCCCTCCAGAGCGAGATAATAGGCTGCCGATAAGCCCGCCGGACCTCCACCGATAATAGCTACCCTGTGCCCGGTAGCTGGTTTGACCTCGGGGACATAGGGGGTTCCGTTATTCAGGTCATAGTCGGCGACGAATCTCTTCAAGGCATTTATCGCGACCGGACCCTCCAACAGGTTTCTACGGCACTTGGTTTCGCAGAAGCGAGGGCATACTCGCCCGGTGACAACAGGCAAAGGGTTAGACTGTTTAATCAGCTTCAGCGCTTCCTGGTACTCGCCATTAGCGATGAGCCCGATATAGCCCTGGACATCTATTCCGGCCGGGCAGGCTAATTTACACGGGGCAACACAGTCGCCATAGTGGTCGGAGAGGAGTAATTCCAGAGCCATCCGGCGGCTTTTAACAAGCTCATCGGTCGTTGTTCTCACTACCATGCCTTCTGCCAGGGGAGTGGCACAGGCAGGCATGGGTCCCCGAGCCCTCTCTACTTCCACTAAGCAGAGGCGGCAGGCAGCGGTAGGTTTCAGACGCGGGTCATGACATAAAGTGGGTATCTCAACGCCGTTCTGCTGAGCGGCTTCCAGGATAGTGCTTCCTGCTTCCGCTTCAATTTTTTCCCCGTTTAAGATAAATGATATTTTAGCCATTTCATCTCCTTAATGGACGGATATGGCACCGAGACGGCATACACTCATACACAGCCCACAGCGGATGCACTTATCAGTGTCTATGAGGTAAGGCTTCTTTTTCTCCCCCGAAATAGCATCTGAAGGACAGTATTTGGCACACAACCCGCAGCCGGGGCATTTCTCCGGGATAATCTCGTAAGTGATCAGGGCCTGGCATTTCTTAGCCGGGCAAGTCTTCTCATTGATATGGGCTTCATATTCATCACGGAAGTACCTCAGCGTGGTCAATACCGGGTTAGGTGCCGTCTGCCCCAAACCGCACAGTGAGGCTTTCTTCACACCTTGAGCCAGTTCTTCAAGGTGCGCTATATCTTCTTCTTTACCCTCGCCCTTGGTAATTCTATCCAGGACCTCCAGCATGCGTAACGTTCCTATTCGACAGAATGTACACTTGCCACAGGACTCGTCTTGTGTAAAGTTAAGGAAGAACTTGGCTACGTCCACCATGCAGGCGCTCTCGTCCATCACAATCAGTCCACCCGAGCCCATGATGGCACCGGTTTTAGTAATCGACTCATAATCTACGGGAGTCTCAGCCAGGCTGGCAGGAATAACACCTCCGGATGGTCCGCCCATCTGGACTGCTTTAAAATCCAGCCCTTTTGAGGTACCGCCGCCGATATCAAAGACGATTTCCTTCAGGGATATGCCCATGGGGACCTCTATCAGTCCGCCGCGGGCTATCTTTCCTGCCAGGGCGAAGACCTTGGTGCCTTTGCTCTTCTCAGTGCCATGCGCATTAAAGGCATCAGCGCCGTTGAGTATGATCCAGGACACGTTAGCCAGGGTCTCTACGTTATTGATGTTGGTGGGCTTACCCCATAACCCGGACTGCGCAGGAAACGGTGGGCGGAAGTTAGGCATTCCCCGCCGTCCCTCTATAGACATCATAAGAGCCGTCTCCTCCCCGCAGACGAAAGCACCGGCTCCCTGCCTGATGCTTATATTGAAATCGAAGTCGGAGCCCAGGATACCTTCACCGATAAATCCCCTCTCTCCGGCCTGGGCCAGGGCTATCTCTAGTCGGTGAATTGCCAGCGGATACTCCGCCCGGACATAAATATAGCCTTCGGAGGCGCCGATAGCATAGCCCGCTATTAACATTCCTTCGATAACATTGTGAGGGTCGCTTTCCAGAACGCTTCTATCCATGAAAGCGCCGGGGTCTCCTTCATCGGCGTTGCATATTACATATTTTTGGCTGCCCGGAGACTTTCTGGCAAAACCCCATTTGACGCCGGTGGGGAAGCCGGCTCCACCCCTTCCCCTCAAGCCGGACCTGGTAACCTCGTCGATTACCTCCTGAGGTGACATGCTGTGCAATACCTTCTCCAGCGCTTTATAGCCGCCGGCTGCAAGATAGTCATCTATGGATTCGGGGTCGATTATGCCGCAGTTTCGGAGCACAATCCTCCTTTGCTTGGACAAGAGGTTATCTATCTCGTCAGCAGGTATAACCCATTCGGTAACAGGCTCGCCGCCGATTATATGTTCCTCGACTATGCGTTGGACCTGTTCGGGGGTAACGTTTCTGTAGAACACGCGCCTGCCCTGCGGTGGAAAGACCTCGACCAGGGCTTCGCTGTAGCACAGGCCCATGCACCCGGTTCGCCTCAGTTCTACATTCTTTAAACCGTGGTCATTAAGGCTGGCCTTCAGAGCATCATAGACTTTCTGACCTCCAGCGGCTATTCCGCAGGAGGCGAGCCCTACCTTTACGACCCAGCTTCCATTCTTTTTATCTCTTTCCCAGGACATCTTATATCTCACTTTGCCGGAGTAAGTTTCTCCGCTTCATGGACCTGGCTCATTGTCTTATTGACGGATTCAGGAGTGAGCCGTCCATGGACCTCATTATTGACCATTATGCAAGGAGCCAGGCTACAGCAGCCAAGGCAGGCTACCCGCTCCACAGTGAACTTACCATCCTTGCTGGTTTCTCCTTCCTCGGCGCCTGTCGCCTGGGCTATTACCTGTGCTATTCTCTCCGCTCCGCTCAGGTGGCACGCAGTCCCATGACAGACCTTGATTAAATTCTCACCTACGGGTTCCAGTCGAAACTGAGAATAGAAGGTGACTATGCCGTATATCTCACTGGCGGGGACACCTATGTTCTCTGCTATGCGCTCGATTGCTACCGGAGGAATATAGCCGTAAGTATCTTGAATCTCCTGAAGGGCTGGTATTACAGCCCCGGGCTGTACATTATGCTTATGGGCTATAGCGTCGATTACAGTAAAACTAAGTTCTTCTCTGTCTTTTGCTTTAATAGCCATCCGGCCTCCTTCCGCTCCAGTTTGGTTCCTTTAAGACTCCCATAGATTTAAGTAATAAACGGAAAATCACACACCACTATGGGTTAAAGCCTTGAGGAGATCCTTTTTAGAAGCACGATGGCGTTCAAACATACTAACGATTCTCAGGATTTCCATATCCTTGACCCATTTCTTTTCCCGGATCTTGCTGGCTAGAGCCTCAACCGTCACCGGAGCGTCCACCATCATAATCATGTCGCGAGAGCCGATGACCGGGTCGACGAAATCTACGCCGGGCATTCCCTCAAGTTGTCTTAGTACTTTGATAAACTCTTGCTGTTCCATGTCGTCCACCACATTCACCAGTAAATATGCCCTTAATCCCATTTCAGTTCCTCCTTTCTTTTTTATCTACTCTAAAGTAAATATGCTCTCAGACCAATTTCAGTTTCCCCTTTCTCTCTTATCTGCGTTAAGTAAACCACAGCCATATAGCCGATACATCCGTGTGATGCCTATTTTTTTGCCAGGGGCTTTCCCACAGAAAGAAACTGGTCTTATCAGGGATTTCCACAACCCACTACCTGTGGTTTTCCCGTAAAGCCGTAGGTTATTCTCTAGAGTTTATTCGGTTGAAGAAAGCGGAGAGGCAGGGTAAGATTAGGCAGGGCAGAGTGGAAAGCTGTTCGTTATATAATGGCAGAAAGGATGTCAGGTGAAAAAGATTACTATTCTTCTGGCTGAGGACCATGTGGTGGTGCGGGAGAGCATCCATCAGTCTCTGGAACGCGAGGCAAACTTTACCGTGGTCGGGGAAGCCGGTGACGGCGAAGAGGCGGTGCGGATGGCGCGAGAACTCAAGCCCGATGTCATTGTCATGGATATATCTCTGCCCAAAATCAACGGCATTGAAGCCACAAAGCAAATTAAGGCATTTCAGCCCTCTGCCATTGTATTGGGACTTACTGCTTATGATTATGAGCAATACATTTTCCCGCTGCTGGATGCAGGGGCTGCCGGCTACCTGCTGAAGGATATAAGTAGCCGCGAACTTATCAATGCCATCCAGACTGTGTATAGGGGAGAGGCAGTGCTCCATCCGGCAATTGCCCGTAAGGTACTGGAACGATATCGGCGGACTAAGGAGGGAGGTGAGAAGGAACACGAACCGGATTCACTCACCGAGCGGGAGACCGCTGTACTTAAGATGGCGGCTAAAGGGATGAGCAACAGCGAAATTGCCGAGGAGTTATGTCTGAGTGTGCGCACTATCGAGAGTCATCTGGGGAGCATCTTTAATAAACTGGGAGTAGGTTCCCGTACCGAAGCAGTGATAGAGGCTATGCGAAGAGGCCGGTTCACCCTGGAAGAATTGTCCTGACCGTATCCCTGCCGCTTTGAGATATGGGAGATGCCGTGCATATATCTTCAGGTTTACTAAGTTCAGTCCGAAAGGTTATTCACAGTCCTCATTTTTGGGCAGTGCTCGTGATATTTGCCATTGGCGTCATCCTTCATTATCCCGAACAACTAACCCCCTGGAGTGCAACAACTATTTCCTCGCTTTTAGGGACAACCCGGCACACAGCGGAGCGGGTCTTCTTTCTCATACCTATAACCTATGCCAGTTTTATATTTGGCCTGAAGGGAGGGATAGCCAGCCTGGTGGCGGCGGGTTTCATTATGCTGCCGCGGGCTATTTTTATCTCCCTGGTTCCGGCTGATGCCATACTTGAGAGCATCGGCGTTATCATCGTCGGCGGCGTAGTAAATCTGTGGTTCTACATGCACCGTAAAAATATCGCCCAGCGTAGGAGTATAGAGGAGGCACTGGTAAGGATTATTGATGGTTCCTCTATTCCATCATTTGTAATTAATAAACAGCATAAAGTAACTCACTGGAACACGGCTATTGAGGCGCTTACCGGTATAAAGAGAGAGGAGATAATCGGGACGGATGAGCAGTGGCGGGCATTTTACGCTGAGAAACGTCCGGCTATGGCTGATTTAATAGTAGATGGGGCATCGGAAAATGAAATAGCGACGTATTATGAAAATGGATACAAGAGAAGTCGGCTGATTGATGGTGCTTATGAAGCCGAAGATTGGTTTTCAGCTCCTGGCAAGAGTAGACAGTGTCACCATTTTACGGCCAGTCCTATCCGCAATAACGACGGAGAAATAACGGGCGCAATAGAAACACTGCAAAACATCACTGAGCGAAAGAAGGCCGAAGAGAATCTACGCTACTATTTGAAGGAGATTACCAAGGCTCAAGAAGAGGAGAGGAAACGTATTGCCCGTGAACTTCATGACAGCAGTGCTCAAAATCTTATCGCTCTGCTTCACCAGTTGGACAACTTGCTGACCGACAAGACAAAGCTGCCGGTGAGCGAGGCTAAGGCGCTATGGGGTTTCTATGAGCAAATAAGGGATACACTCCAGGAGGTGCGTCGGTTCAGCCGTGACCTGAGGCCGTCCGTCCTTGACGATTTAGGTCTGCTCCCGGCATTGGAATGGGTAACCGAGGACCTGAAAAGCACATATTGGATAGAGGTCGATTTGAAAGTGCTCGGGGATGAGCGGAGGTTGTTCCCGGAAACAGAGCTATTACTCTTCCGCATTGTTCAGGAGGCGCTCAGGAATATTGCCAAGCATGCTGAAGCCACCAAAGCTGAAGTCGAAGTCAAGTTCGACGAGGACAAGGTAACGGTTACTATAAGCGACAACGGTAAAGGCTTCAAGCCCCTGGAAAGCCTGGGAGCACTGACGCCCACAGGTAAACTGGGTCTGGCTGGAATGCAGGAGCGGGTGCAGTTGCTTGGCGGCAGGTTAAAGCTGGAGTCTAAGCCGGGTGAAGGCACCAAAATATTTGTCGAAGCCCCGGTTTAACCGGTGGATAAATGTTACTTCATTATCTATGTCAGGGTAAACTCCTGCTTTGCCCTGTAGGAATTCAATCTTATCCCTGCCGGACTAATTGAGGAATACGACCTGAACTTCCGGAGCCCATGCGGCGCCGAGTGGCGACCATAGGCAGGAAAGCAAGCGACGAGATGGGCAGGTGAGAGTTCGTCATTTTAGGCTGGTCATTTTTGGTTAGCAAGATAGATGCCGATACACCAAGTCAAATAAAGTTGCGTTAACAAAACCGAGCATTGTGCAATCCCCTTTCGAGGGTTAGTTCCTCTCTCACCCTTTAAGGAGAGGGGGAAAGAGAGGATTAGAAAGGCTTCGCCCTTCTTACTTTCCTCCTTCTTCTTTGGTTACGGGCTTTTTTTGCTCCTTCTTGGGTTTTTCACATTCCTTCTGCCTTTAGTTCCCATTGCTTGTTCTCCTCATTGTATTTCGGAATCGATTATTCTTGCTCTCCGTACTCTCTTATTATGGACAAAAAGGCAAGTTGCCTAAAAAGATGGGTACTATGATTGACATGCCATTTAGGTAAATCAGTCTAGATAGCCCTTGAGCTTTCGACTGCGGGAGGGATGACGTAACTTGCGCAGGGCCTTGCCTTCAATCTGTCGTATTCTTTCTCGAGTTACATTGAATTCTCTGCCCACCTCTTCAAGGGTTCGAGCACGTCCGTCTCTAAGGCCAAACCTAAGCTGGAGCACCTTTTTTTCTCGTTCGGTAAGTTCATCGAGCACTTTATCTATTTGTTCTTTGAGTAGCTGCTGTGAAGTGGCTTCAGTTGGTGCTAAACTGCCGCGATCTTCAACAAGGTCACCTAGACGGCTATCAGCATCTTCGCCAATGGGCATGTCTAGCGACATTGGCTGACGGAAAAACAAAGCCATGCCCCCTTCCACCTTTTCTGGGGATATATTTAGGCGGCTGCCAATTTCCTCGTAACTTGGTTCGCGTCCAAGTTCTTGAATTAACTGTCGTGTTGTGCGTGATAGCTTGTTCATTGTGTCTACCATGTGTACCGGAATGCGAATGGTACGGGATTGGTCAGCTCTAGATCGAGTGACACCTTGCCTGATCCACCAGGTGGCGTAGGTACTGAACTTGTAGCCTCTTCTATACTGAAACTTAGCTATAGCTCGGATGAGGCCAATATTCCCTTCCTGGATAAAGTCAAGGAAGGACATGCCATGCGCGCTATACTTCTTAGCTATGCTAACCACCAGGCGCAGGTTTGCTTCAGTGAGGTGCCTTTCTGCTGCTTCTGCTTCGGTCCTCACCTTTTCAAAGTAAGCTTTGAACTCACTGCTATGAGAATCGAGTTGAGACAAGAACCTGTTGTCACTCAGGAGAGTATTCAGTTTTCGCCATGAAGTTTTATCTCTAGCCAGGAGCTCTAGCAATTGCGGAGGCAAAAGTTGACTGTTTATGGAAAGATTTACTATGGCTTCTTCGGCCGCAGTGATCCCTTTATCTATCCCCTTAGCGATTGCAACCATTAGCGATGGATCTATAACAACGTCGATGGCGGAGCGAAATTCAGGATTCTTGATCGTCTCTACCACATTGCTGGAGGGATCGATACCAATACGCTCTTCGACAATCTGAACAACGGGATATGCCCTGGATAATTGAGAAATTATGTGAATAACTATGTCAACGGGTAAAGGGAATTTCTTGTATTTCCTGAAGTGGTTATCCTTGAGCCTTTCTACGTATCTACCCAGCTCTATCTTCCGGGATAGTATCCTCTCTTCGTGAGCTGTAAGCAGCGGCACCCTGCCGAGTTCCTGAAGATACATACGAGTTGAGTCGTCAATTACCTCGTATTCCCCTAGTGCTGCCGGAGGCTTGCTCTCTTCAGCTTCATCGGGAGGGAATTCTTCGATTTCTTCTTTCTCTTCAACTTCCTCGACTATGGCGCTGACATCTTCAACTCCGGCTTCATCGCTGAGTAAGCTTTCAGCCAATATATCATCACTATCCAGGTTGATGCCTCTTCCTTTAGCCACTGTTATTTCTCTTTCTTGAGGAAGACCTGCTGAAGTTGTTGCCCGGAATTTGTGGTTGTGTTAATTTGTTGGGGGGAATTCAGCCCTTGCCTTGCTTGCCTTGCCAGACTGCCTCCCAGCCGCTCTTATTGTAGCACAACGTCCGTAGTTTGACAAAGAGCCGATTGCTCACTCCTTCAGTAGACCAGCTCTGCCCGTGTCTCTTGAAGCTCTCACCCGTCTTGGTCGGAGAGGAAGTATCTCTTGGCAACGAAAAGTTATGTCGCAACTATTCTCCACGGGACGCTAGTGGCTTTGGCTTCAAGGAGATTGCACTTTAGTCAGAAAAGTGCAATCTCGGTATTCTGGGGACATAATACCTGATTTATAGCAGGCCTAATTGGTATTGTGTCCCCAGAATACAGCCGGAAAGCCTCGGAGCATTGTCACCTACAGGTAAACTGGGCCTGGCTGGAATGCAGGAGCGGGTGCAGTTGCTTGGCGGCAGGTTAAAGCTGGAGTCTAAGCCGGGTAAAGGTACCAAAATATTTGTCGAAGCCCCGGTTTAACCGGCGGATATATGTCACTTCATTATCTATGTCAGGGTAAACTCCTGTTTTGTCCTGTAGGAATTCAATCTTATCCATGCCGGGCTAATTGAGGAATATAACTCGGACTTTTTAAGCCTCAAAGAGGGGGAAAGAGCTTAAGCCAGAGCGAGATTGAATTTATCCCCTAGCGCTTAAAGTGCTCATCAAACTGCACAATGCGTCACTTTGTGTAATTGATTATTCCTCTTTGCGATTTTGGAATGCGCTGTCAAGTTCTGAGATAAACCTAAAGAAGCTGTCAATCTTACCGGTGCAGGAAGAAAGATAGCTTACATCCAGGTTTCCAATAACTGTATGGATTTCTGAAATGTGTTTGCGGTATCTCCGCTGGGCTAGCTTAAGGATATCGTCCAGTGTCTTTGATGGATGGGCATAGGCCAACTCCGGGTCGTCGTTTACCAGATCTAGGCCGAGATTACTCTGTATCAAAGCGGTAGTTAGTCTCGTGTCTATTCTCTGAAACATGTGCCAGTCGCACAAAAACCATGCTTCAGTTTCCATGACTGCCAGAGTGATGCTTATCTTATCCCGCTCAGGGGTATTTCTGAGAAGTTTCTGAATACCAGCTATTACTTGTTCTTTGTCACTTCTCTTTCGGGGAGCCAGATCCTGTAACCCCGACAGCAACCCAAAGCTGTGCATATTGACCAAATTGCTAGCATTATCCTTAATATAGCTGGGTACTTTGTCGTAACTTGGTACCTCAACAATGAGGAACAAGCAACCTAACCCAGGCGAGTCTCGAATTGGTGAGGCGTGAATAAACGAGTACTTGCCCCGAAGTGAGATCTCCTCAACTTTGATCCCCATATGGCCATACCGCTGACCAACCAACTTTCTAACGAACTTTCTTTCAGTTTGCCCCTCTACGAAAATGGCAATCTTGGTCAACCTATTGCCCCATATAGAGTCTATTCGCAAAGAAATCAAAATTATTGAGGCCGGTTAGGGCGAATTCATCGAAAGCTTTCTTACTGTTTTTGTAATTGAACGCTCGTACGGTTTTCCCCTTCCTTTCGAACACGTTCCAATACTTAATGTCAACGGCATTCATCAGAAAACGGTCATTCGACGTTACTATTAGCTGAATCCCTGTATTCTTGGCCCTCCTGAAAATAATCTTTGTTAATTTGGAAGAACGTTCAAAATCTAGTCCCTCTCCGATATCATCGATGATGACGGTGCCTTCTGCACCCTCTTGCATCAAGTGGTTAATCGTAACCACACTCGCAATCACTCTATACATTCCCTGCGACAAAGCTATGTGTTCAATAGGGAAGTCTATTCCATTTTCCAGTACTCGTATAAGCTGGATCCCCTCTGGCAGGCCTGGAGCAGAGGCTGCGATGGCGCTCACGTCTTTAACCTTGTACCCCATGAATGCCAAGTCTTTGATTATCTGCTTCTTTGTCTCCATATCATTTTGCACTTCCTGCAACAAATATGGAGCCATAGCTAGGTTTTCTGCAGTCATATCTGGCCCAGCATGACCTGTAGGGGTCGGAGCCCTAGCAAGGATATAGTCTGGTCTTACGTTACTAAATGAAAATGACTGGTATCTTTCAGCCCATCCGATCAACTTTTCTAAGTATGGTAGCTCTCTCTTGTCTCGCCTAACCTGATTTGTTAACTTGTCCTCAGGTGGATAGAACTTTCGGGGTTCCTCCGCCTCTACGGAATACTGTCCTTGGTCGCTATTCCTCTCCAGCAAAACCTTACCATTTTGATTCAGCCTTTCTTCAACAACCTTTGCCTGTTCGATTCCTAGTATGTACCGGAGAGGACTACCATTATCCTCGAAAACTACATCCCAATGTCCGTTCAATAACCTAGGGATTTTACCACTTATCATTCTTGCCAATGCGTTGATTATGTTTATTGTTCTGGTCTTTCCTACTGCATTTCTACCTACTATAAGATTAAGCTTACCAAGACTAACATCCTTTAGGTGCCATTCATCGGCCTTACCGATGTTTTGGCTGTAATCAATGGTTGAAATAATCAAATCCCTATCCTCCTGTGTTCACCTGACTTAATATGATGATAAGCCTTCGCTCCGAGACTGTCAATACTATTAGTAGCTCTCCACGTTTGTCATTTTGAGTGAACAACTAGCCAAATTGTTTGCTTGACTTCCTCGAACCCCGTGGGGTGGTGAGGCAATTACTGAGCCATTTCAGGTATGCTTTGAAGCTCAGCTCTTAGCCCTTCGGCGTCTTCTGAGCCAGATTGTATGCCCTTCACAAAAGTTGCTTTACATAAAGTAAGAACAGCACTGAAAAATGGACCTTTGTTCAGGAGAAGGCACAAAGGTTAGCCGCTACCTGGGTGGTGATATGTCTTTGAGTTTTTCTGAAGCTGGCTCACCACCAATGCCCCAGTGCGTTTTGGGGATTTCATAAACGATTACTTCTACAGCTTGTTCAGGGACGCCCAAATCCACGATAACGTTTGTTATACCCCGTATCATCGCTTTAACTTTTTCCTCTCCAACGCCCTCCCAGAAATCTACATGAACAATAGGCATTTTTACCTCCTCATTAGATTTTCCATTTGAGCTTAATGTTAAGTATAGCCATATCAAATGGGAAAATCATCCTGTGGGTATTCCGGGGACATAATACCTGATGTGTAGCAGGCCTAATCCTTCACAAGGTGAAGGATAGTGTCCCTGGAATTCGGACTTCTTAAGCCTTAAAGAGGGAAAACTTCGCTAATGGAAAAAGGCAGGGCGAGACTAATAAATTACTGGCTAAAGACAGCTTTGAAGGTCATATTCGAGTAGAGAAAGTCCACCATAAGGTAATTAGTACGGCTGGCTATCGGTCTCTATCTTCCTTTCGTTCCCCACATCACGATGGCTGCACCTTTAAGCAGGGGTTTCGTTTCTACCAGCGGGATTCCATTGTCACGCCATATTGCGGCGATGCGCTCAACAGGATACCGGTGACAAAAGCCCGAGATACTCGGACCCAAGAAACAGCCCATACGATGCCAACCTCGTGAAACGGGGATGGTCATTACTGGCATGACGACCCTATTGTAGATTTCCCATAGAGCTCTTACCCAAAGGGCTTTTGGAATGCCGAACTCAAGCGAGAGCAATTCCCCGCCTGGTTTCAGTACCCGAGATAGCTCCCGTATTGTTGCATCAGCGTCTTGGACATAACGCAACAGGTAGGTAAAGACAACTGCATCGAATGTCTCATCAGGAAAGGGTAAATGCTCAGCGCGGCCCTGGGTAAGTTGGATTTTGCCGTCCAGATTTCTCTTCTCGATGGCGCTAAGGCCAGCTTGCAACATTGAGTGGCTAACATCTATCCCCACGATTCGGCCATCATGGTGGTCGGCAATCTCCAGGGCGACACCGGCTGTACCGGTACATACGTCAAGCACAAGGTTTCCCGGCCGAAGAGCCATTCGCGAGACTAAGAACTCGCGCCAATGAAGGTACTGAAAGAAAGTCAGCACTTGCGCCCAGGTGTCGTACGAGGGGGCAACACCATCGAACAGGTCTTGGGCAAGGGTTCTCCTTACTGGGACCGCAGGTTGGGATTCAACCAGTGAAGCCGAGCAGTCCTCTCCTTTATTTATCTTCATTCTTTATCCTCCATCGAGCTGTCTTTTCTGCACACTATCTCATGAAATTAGCAGCAACGAGATGCTATGGGCTTGGGTCACTATTGATTGTGGGTAACCTATGTAACCCAAGTAAACAAATCCTGCGATTTTGGTTCGACCATACACTAAAGCTGAACAATAGCATAAAGTTCTGTCTGTCGTCCAGTACCGCTTTGCCGATGCCGGGCTGATCGAGGAATACGACTCGAACTTCCTAAGCCCCAAAGAGGGGAAAAGAGCTTAAGCCAGAGCGACATTGGATTTATCCCTTAGCGCTTAAAGGCGACTGAAAAACTGCACAATTAGCCATTTTATTATCCTACGAATTACCAAGCTGACTGCTGGTCATTGTGTGGAACAGGTAAATCAACTTGCAGTTTATCTCAATACATTCACGAGCCCCGCTGGGAGATGTGGTTAGAACGGAAGGTTTCGCTAGCCTGTTATCAAAAATCGCCTGCGGGAATATCTCCCGGAGTCCTAGAACAACGGTACCAAAGTTTGTGGAAGAGGACGCAGCTATCTTTGCTCCTAAGAACGAATAATTCATGTGGTGTTGAAGGATGTCTACACTGGGGTCTGGTGAATTTCGTTCGTAGAACCTGGCGAAACACTCGGCCTGAATAGAGTGAGTTGTGGTTTTCTCATCAACCCTTCGCCAGATTGGGATGCCGCCCATGAGCAACGTCCTGGGCAAACTAAACTTAGTCTTTTGCTTTGTAGTCTCTGCCTCCGCGGAAGTTTCAATCCTCCCCACAAGAACCAGGAAGACATTGTTTTCTGTTATCCTTCTCTCACGACCGGCAACATCCCGGAATAGAACTTCTTTCTCTCTGAATTCTAAGGTGTGCGCCTTAAACGTTTGTGGAAACTGGCGAAGTTCAGAATCCCTACATGCAATTGCAACAAGACCAAGGTTCTGTAGATTCCGAATTATGGATTCTGCTGCTTGTATGCTGTCATAGTGAGCAATAACTTTAGGCACCTCACCGGCCAGAAGAAGACGTGCCTGGGAAGGGCTCTTGTTAATAACAGTTGCCACACTTCTTGCGAGGTTTGCATCAAGGTTGGCTGGAGGAGCTACCGCAATATGTATTACCTCATAGTCAGGCATAAGCATTTCCAGTATAGGTTAATAGCTTCTCCCGATAACATACACTCTTATTATAAACTTTTCGTGGGCAACAATACATCGGATTGTTAACTCTGTTATCCATGACCAGGAAGGCTGGCAATCTCGACTCTTTGCCCTTCGGCGTCTTCTGAGCCGGATTACCAGAGGGGGAATTGAATTTATCACCCAGTGCTTATTTATAAGGAAGGCGAGTCCTTGACAGATAGCTATCGCTATAAAATTCCTGCTAGGGGTTCGCCCCGTTTTCGATTTCGAGGGTGTTGCCCTGGCAGTTTCATGTGATAACATATTACGAAAGGCAAGACGACGGGGTGTAGCGCAGCCTGGTAGCGCATTTGAATGGGGTTCAGATGGTCGGAGGTTCAAATCCTCCCCCCCCGATGTCTTATAGGGAGTATCTCTTAGATGAAGAGAAAGCTAGTTTGCATCCTGCTAGTACTAGCTACTAGTATTATTCTTGGTTATCTCTTCTTTGTGGGCTGGCTTCTAGGTTTTGGGCTAACCAAATATATGGCCGGCAAAATGAGTGGAAAACAGGGTAAAATAAGATCAATTGTCATTCCTTTTGGGAGGCATGGGGTTCACCTTCACCATTGGCTTATCTCTTTAGGGATAATAATTCTTAGTCTGCTAATAGACATCCAATTTTTGGCTTCGGCAATATCCTACGGAGTTTTAAGCGGCTTGGTTTTCCAGGGTATTTATTGTTACGGTGATTGGCATAAAATTCTAATTACCAGGAGGCATCAAAGTATAGAGAGTGCAGCAGTGTATGATTGAGGCAGACGTAGACCTGGAATAAAGCCATAGCGGGACTTGACAATATTAATAATTGGTGTATTATGTATTTAATAGTGCAAGGTTAGGTTATTACAATCTTCTTAGGATTCTGCTAGATTCATATCAAGTATTGGATGACCCGAACCCCAACTAAAATTTTGAGAAAGGAGGTCATCCAATGAGTTTTGAAGACAAAACTATCCAGTGTGCCGATTGTGGGACCGACTTCACCTTCAGCGCTGAGGAACAAGAGTTATTTCAAACCAGGGGCTATACTAATGAGCCCAAGCGCTGTCCCTCATGCCGCCAGGCAAGGAAGACAGAACGGTATGGTCGTGATAACAGCTACGGTCTCCCACGCCAAATGTTTCCTGCCATATGCGCCGAGTGCGGCAAAGAAACCGAAGTGCCTTTTGAGCCTACCAATGGCAGGCCGGTCTATTGTAGAGATTGCTACAATAAAGTCAGACTGAGTAGATAATGCCGGTTTGACCACGGACATAGACGGGCCGGGGATACCCGGCCCGTCTATGTTTCTAGAATGTGGCGATGTATCATCTCAATGAGAGTCTCGATACATGAAGGTTATTCTCAGGTTTCCCTGTTGTGTCGCTTTCAAGGGATGGTGCAAATGAATGGAGTTCTGCGCAAGGCAAAGTCCCACCGCCATTTTCTCCGCGAGGATTACGAGATTAAATGAAAGGAGCACTAGTATGAAGATTTATGTGGGTAACTTACCCTACGAGATAACTGAGGAGGAATTACGTCAGGAATTTGAGACTTTTGGAGAAGTGAAGTCTGTAAGTATTATAGCAGACAAGTACACCGGGCGCCCCCGGGGATTCGGGTTTGTTGAAATGCCAACAGTGTCTGAAGGTCAAGCTGCAATTGCTGGCCTCAACGGGAAAGCAATGAAGGACCAGACGCTTAATGTTAACGCGGCTCGCCCACCTTCTGAGAGCAGAGGTGGTGGGTTTTACGGCAACAAAAGACCTGGTGGATCTAGTAGAGGATGGAAGAAAAGGTATTAGACTCTTTCTCATTCATTTCCGCCCGAGACGCAAGATATATTCATTATCCTGAAGATGTGTAACGCTTAGCCAGTTTGTTCGCTTAACTTCATCGAACCCCGTGAGGTGGTCGGGAAACTGCTAAACCAATTCAGGCAGGTATTCTGGTGACATAATACCTGATTTGTAGTGGGCCTGATCGGTATGGTGTCCCTGGAATTCAGATGCTCAGGAAGTAAGGAACCTTTTAGATATAGGCCGAAGGCATGTTTCACACTATCATGGAATAGACTACAAGCCGATCAACGCCAAATCCAACATGCTCAACTAGACCTAGTAAGCTCTTGTCTCGGTGGTCTACTCCTATGCGTATCACCTTTATGCCTTCGGACCGATACTTATCAGCCAGAGCACGGATAAGTTTGCTGCCAATGCCCTTCCGGTGATAATCTGGGTGAACCCCTATCATTTGGATTATGCCTATTTCGGTGACGCCCTCACGCAGACGCGCCACTTGGCCTAAGATAAAGCCACGAATTTGACCATTGACTTCTGCTACAAAGCTAAAGTTCAGCAATGGTGCTACGTCTCCGGTAAGCGACCGTATGTAACTAGCCGGACTTCGCTGAGGAGGTTTTCCATGCCCAGCAAACAATATATATTCAGTAGTCAAGTTACGATAAGTAATAACATTTCCCGCTGCCCTTATTTCTCCGTCAACGAAAAGTATATCGTCGATGTCTTTTAGTTTGATAGGTCTGACTTCTATCTTATCTTGTTCACTCATAGTAGCCCCCAATTCGGTCACTTTCGTATAGCTGTTATTATACCATATAGCTAAGAGCCTGTAAAAAACATGCAAATAATATTGTCCCGGGTAGCCAAGCTGGGAGCTGGTACAGGAGTGGGGCTGGGGAAAGATGAAAAGGCGCAGGTAAGAGCCACCAATAAAATGCGCGGAGAACTAGGCCCGACGGTTGACATATGCGAACTGAGCTTACTCGGAGAATCTGATTTTTGCCAGCTTAGCCTCGTTCCCGCTGGGTTAGATAGTCAAATGATTCTACGTGGGATTGGCAGCAGTGAAAGGAAAAGGCGACTGGAAAATTGCACAATCCGCCACATTGTTGATTGCCTCATTGAGGGCATTGGCTGTATAATGCACAACAAATCTGAAAGGAGGGTATCATGCCTGACAGTGTTTACAAAATAATAACGTTGATTGGAACCAGTACTGAGTCCTGGGAAAAGGCCGCCGCCGCCGCCGTTGAACAGGCCTCGAAGAGCTTGCGTGATCTGCGCATTGCCGAGGTTGAAGAGCTGGACATGCGTCTCGAGGACGGCAAGATTTCCGCTTATCGTGCCAAGGTGCGGGTCTCCTTCAAATACGAAGGCAAAGCTTAAATAAACTAAGAAGGGTATCCCTGTAGTCATTAATTAATAGGGCCTTACTGTGGTATTCCGGGGACATAATACCTGATTTTGGGCATTTCTAATTGGTATGGTGTCCCTGGAATTTTGGGTTGTCGTCACTAATAGTGAAGCTGGCGTCGCGGCTGGAAGCTCATCCATGCGGACTTTGTGCAGAGCTCTCAATTAAGTTGCCATCCCGGCAGCAGTTTTCCATCAGCATCAAGGGGTGGCTCAATCTCAATCGGCTCGTTGAAGTCGTAATACTCCTCTGTGTAACTGAGGGTGTCCACTCCGCCGTCACTTGCGAAAATTTGCCAATTGTGCTTTACCTGCCTGATGAGGTAATCATCCTTACCTATCCATACATCAACCACTGCTTCAGTTGCAGCCGCCTGCTCCTCTATAAACTCTACGTCTTCCTCATACATTGGATCTGTCGAATCTAAAGTGGCTTTAGTCTTTTCTGCCCATCGTTCCATATCAACCTCTCCCCGAAGATGGAAACAATCTGCTCCTGCAATCCTCTCATCAGGTTGGTTTTCTATTTTGGTCAATAAATCAAGGAGGCTCCGGGTATCCTCTTTGCTGAGAGGCCAACCGTAGATAACAGCACTCCATGCGTTGTCCGTAGTGTTGTCCGCCCTCCATGCATAATTTTTATCCCCGATAGTAATGACCTCGAACGTACTGTTGCCTAAAGTGAATTTACCGCGGTAGCGGTCGGGAGCTACATATTCGCCCTCGGAGTCATTTATTGTAGTTTCTCCATTGTGGGTGTAGATGAGGGAACTGCTTGTTCGGTACGACAGCAACCCCTCAGTTGTCGCACAAGCCTTCGCCATGATACCACCCGGGAAAGAGCCCCAGGGTTGCAGCACCAGAAGAACTATCAAGACAATCACTACCGGAATAGCCGCTAGCGCCGGGCGCATCCAGCGCCGAACCGATCGGTTATGCATATCTTTGATTTTTGACATCGTTGACCCTTTTATATCTGGCATAGTCGGTACTACCCTAAGGGATGTAAGCTGCTGGCGAACTTTCATATAGTCAGCCAGCGTTGCTTGGCATTGGCTACAACCAGCCAGGTGCTCCTCCACAAACTCCCGCTGCGCGTGAGGAAGCTCACCATCCGCATAGGCAGATAATAATTCCTCTAAATCTCTGCACTTCATTTGCTCTCACCTCCTGGGTATAACATTCTGAATTTCTGTTTCCCTCTCGCCACTCGCTTACGTACGGCATCCTCTGATATTCCGAGAATCTCAGCGATTTCTTTGTATTTGAATCCCTCCACAAAATGAAGCACCAGGCATGTTTTTTGTTCTTCGGGCACCTTAGACAGAGTCTCCTGTATTGCCATCTTCTCACCGACAAGGCTTGCGTGGTTTTCCGTGGTCGGGATATCGGATGTCTTGCACTCATCAAGAGGAATGGAGGACAACCGTCTCTTCCGCCGATGGTGTTGCAATGCGTTGTTGGTGGCAATACGATAAAGCCATGCCTTCAACGAGAGGTCGGCTTTGGTCTTCAGAATGCCTTTGTACGCCTGAAGGAACGTATCCTGTGCCAGGTCCTGTGCCATTTGATAGTCTCCCGTCAATCGGTAAAAGTAGCGCTGAATCGGAGCCTGATAGTGCTCAACAATTTCAGCAAAGGCGTCAACCTCGCCGGCTCGCACCAGATCTATAACCTGTGCTTCTTCCAAAAATCAGCTCTCCTTTTATCTCCCTATTAATTATAATGCATGAGACAGTCAAAACCGGACAAGATTAGCTAAAAATTATTTATAGCAGAAGAATGGCCTGAAGTTGAAGAGCTGGACATGCGTCTCGAGAACGGCAAGATTTCCGCTTATCGTGCCAAGGTGCGGGTCTCCTTCAAGTATGAAGGCAAAGCTTAAATAAACTAATAAGGGTATGCCTATTGTTACTAATAAATAGGGCCTGATTGGTGTCTATTACCTACCACCACTCGATGATGGATGCTCTTCTCTTCAGCGTGATCCCTTCCCTCGTCTCCAGTTCTCTTACCCAATCGGCTAACCCGCAGGCATGATGGATGATTAGCGGGATGCTAAGCCTGGGAAGGATATCCTGATTCAGGCCGTAAGCGAATATGATGCTACTCATCTCGCGCACGGTCTCCGTAGAATCCCAGGGGGTAGGGTGTATGAAGCCATGACTTGCCCCGTCGCCGGTTGCATAGAACCAGTTGTCCGGGAATTCTTCCTTTAGCTGCCTCATCAGCTTAATGGCGGAAAGGTTTGTATCGACTGTATAACCTTTATTCAAATTCCTCAAGATAGAGTTAGCGAAGGACTCAAAGCCTACCGCCGACATGAGGATATGCGCCTTCATGGCCTTAGCCAGCTTTAAAGCAGCCCGAAGTTTCTCTTCGCCCATTATCAACCAATCGGCCCGGCTGACCAGCTCTATCTGAGAAATCTCGATCCTCTGCTGTTTAATAGCCGACAGCAGTTCAGGCAGGGTGGTCAAGGACGCCTCGTTTATCAATTCGAAGGGGATTTTCCCCCCCTCCGCATCCTCAGGCAGGTTGATTATCTGTGCCAGTACGTTATCGAGTGATAGCTTACCGCCAAACCCCTTATCCCGGGCTACATCACAGAAACTACAACCCCGAAGGCTGAGTGATATCTGCCCCTTCTTGTCGAAGGGGGCACCGTTCAAGTTAGTCGGATAATCGATGCCGGCCCTCACCGTCCTGGCAGCGTAAGGACACCCTATCTGTTGTACCACCTGAGCACTGGTCACCGACACCGGCAACAGTCCCGATGGGCCCAGCCTGTACAGATTCCCCCAGTCGACCTTACTCAGAAAGTCTCCATTCCACTTATCCCGCTCATTTATCAGGCATATACCATTCTGAGTGAAAAGCGCCCCCGAGATTTTCTCAGGCACCTCTTTACTCTGAGAATTAATAAAGGGGATTAGCTGCTCGGCAGGTCCCTGGAGAGCAAGACTGAAGCTATCCTTTACCCCGGGAAATCGGTGGGGATGTTGTTCCCAACCTGTCTCCCCTATATAATCGACGTCGGCTTGAGGACCACCCAGAATGGTTATAGCCCCTTCCGCCTTCAGCTCCTCGGCCAGCTCCCAGAGGTCGGGACGACCTCCGAGGCTGCTGAAGCCGATAATCGGTCTTTCGCTGCCAACGAGCTGAATTACATTTTTCTTGATGAAGTCCTTATCAAAATCGTGACCTACTGCTACTACGATACACTCATAGCCGGTATTATTCTGGATAATGGTGGCTGCCATCTGCGGACCCAGCAAGCCATAGCCCTCCTCGCTATCGGCGTAGTTGGCCAAGATAACCATTGTCTTCTTCATCATCGGCCCCGATTACAGGATAAGTTCGATGTCTCATATAATACCTGTCAGGCACCGGCTATATCAAGGAAAGGGCTGAGTAATTCATTGCTTGGGAGGGAAGAGGGTCTTCTGGGGACATAACACCTGATTTGTAGCAGGCCTAATCCTTCACAAGGTGAAGGATGGTGTCCCTGAAATTCTATCAGGTTATTATGGGGGACTGCTGTTCTTGGAATGGATGCGTTCTCAGGACTAGCGAGAAAAGGAAGGGATAATTCGATTTCAAGTGCTGAACGTAGTCTAACCATTCGCTGGCCAGGTGGTCATACAGTCTTCGGATATCACCGGCAAGGTGCTCCAGGTCCTTATCAGGAAGATCAATAAGCGATGGTCTTACCTCAAGCTCTTCATCCAGGTGGGTAATTGCCCAGAGCAGGTCGGTAAAACGGTCATGCTCCAGCAAGCTGGGATTCCCGAGCATCGTCAGCAGGAACTCTCGCTTCTGCGCCAGGAAAGCTTTGAGTTCGCCAAGGTCTATATTTCGGCAGTCGACCTCGACTTCGAGGTGGTGCGCGAAGTTGACAGCTTTTTTGAAATCTTTCTTTGTCCAGCTCTCAGTAACGTTCAGGTATCTGGAAATCTCCAGGTGGTTATCGAAATGTTTGAGGAGGTCTCGAAGGAGGCGGTTGCCCAGTTCGCTGAAAAAAGCTCCCATCACCATATTGAGTTTCTCCAGTTTAGCTTGCTTCTCTCGGCGGGCAAGGAGGCGCTCGATGATAACAACCACTAATAGGACCTCGAGGGGCAGGAAGGCAAGATCACCGACCATATAGATGAATATGTGGTGAATATCACGAAAAATGAGGTAGTGGATGGAATATGCAATTGCGGAAAGCGCCACAAATGCAATAGCTAAGTAGATAATAAATGAGAAACGTTTTCGCATATTAATTACCGGCACTCCGATTAGTAAATGTGTACAACATAGTCCAGTTTTATTTGAATATTATAGTGACATAGTCGCCATCGGGCAACAGAATAAGTCTGAGGTCTAAAGTCGATTGCAAAGTCCCTGTAGTATACGATGTTGGGTGTACGCTTGAACAGAAAGCCAAAGTGTTAACTCAATCTGGCCCTGCGTCTTACCAGGTGAACGGCGGCAAATATGGCAGCCATTATGCCCACGAATCCGATGACGATCCAGGCGGCATACTGGGGTCCCACATCCTTGAACCCCAGTCTGGCCAAAGTCCCCAGGATAATTAATGTTCCATCGTAGACGGTCAAAGAAAGTACGATGGCCAGCACCATCTGATAGTAGCGGATGCGCACTGTGCCGGCAGCCACCGACGATACCTGCATCAAACCCGGCGTCAATCTGGCAGCAACTATCACCGGTATTGTCCATCTACCCAGCCTATTCTGAAATTGCTCAATATTACGACGAAGGAATTTTGAACGTCTACCGACCCAGTTTACGAATCTTGGGCCCAGCAGCCGACTCACCCAGTAGATAATGCTCGTTCCCAGCAGACTGCCACCTAATAGTATAATAATGAGAAGGAGCACCGGCAATGAGAAAGCCCCCATTTTGTATGTAGTGAAAAACAGAATGGTGTCGAGTAGGAACGGAAACGGAATGCCGATGTCGGCGGATACGGTTAAGAAAAATATGGCTGCCAATCCCGCGGCATTATCAACGCTTATGGAAGCAGCCAGTGTAGCAAGTACTCCGTTTAACCAGTCAATCATAAGTACGACTCAGGCTATTGTTGCACAAAATGTAGACAGGGACAATGCCCAATTTTAACTCAATTAAATTGCCTCGATAGGCTGTAGTTTCGCGTTCAGGACATGCCTAGCTCCATATGGTAGAATTTTGTTGGATGGACTTATACTTATATACCCATTACGGAGAAAACTAATGCCAAAAAATATGCCGCCCCGGTTTGTCCTGCCGTTGTGGCCTGCGGTGGACAGAATTTTGAGCGTAATCCATCATATCAGGCCTCTGAGAGCCGATGGTAGCGGCATTGTTTCCTTGGACGTCTGCCATTACAATGGCCACGCTATCGTACTAGATGACGGCTCTGAAGTGAAAACTGGAGACACAATCATCGAGCTTCATTTGAACAATGCCTGGTTTAAAAGAAGGCGCAAGCTGAATCTCAGAGCCTCGCAATCGCCCCGGGAATTCCTCGGTTGCTTCGCACAGGACCTCCACTTTCTGGCTCAGCAAGTGATTGATGGAAAGTTCGAAGGTGTTGCCGCGCTCCACGGCAGCACCCTCCAGCATGTAGCCGCCACACGGCTGGGATTCCAGGTCGAGGAACTGCCCGATAGCTTGTGGAAGAAAGGGGCTCGCTTCTATATGGCCGGGTTAATGCAAATCTATCATTTGCGGGGAGACGAAGTGTCTGGACTCAGAGAAAAGCCCTGGGAGCTAAAAGAAGTCTGGCTTTCCAGGGCAGCACTTTTGACCAGGTACGGCCCAAAACATCCGTAAGTTCGCTCGTAAGCCGAAACCGGGCTTGCTAGACTAAAGACTCCCCGTCCGATTCAAGAAGCTCGGGTATGGTGACAAAATCAAAACCCCTCTCCTTTAGGGGCTCAATGACGAAGGGTAGAGCCTGGAGCATCTGGCTGCGGTCATAGCTTGGTCTGCTATCGCGGCCATCATGCAGGACAATTACGCTCCCTGGCTTTGCCCGCTGAACAATAGACCGTACAATCTCCTCGCCGGACTTATCTGCCTTCCAGTCGCCAGTCATGTTGTCCCAGGTAACTACCGTGTACCCGAGGTGGCGAACAGTGCGCATCAGCCAGGGGGTACGGAAGCCGTGGGGAGGGCGAAAAAGCTTTGGCTCAAACCCGGTACATTCGTAGATTGCCTGATGGGCCAGCTCAATCTCACGAGCAATTGTCTTGCTCCGTCTCAGGCATAGTGACTTGTGATGATTGTAGGAGTGATTCCCGATCACATTTCCGGTTGTTACTATCCGTCGGCAGATCTCAGGATAACGCCGAGCGTTTTGCCCGATGATAAAGAAGGTAGCTTTTATTTTATATTGCTCCAATATGCTGAGAACCTGGGAGGTGTACGGTTCGTTCGGGCCGTCATCAAATGTCAGTGCAATCTGGGGATGGTTGCGGTTGCCATTAGACAACACCTTGCCATAGAACCAGGAGCGAGGGTTGACCCCATGGTAGGCAAACAGTGTACTCAGAACACCGATATCAAAGACGTAAATGGCTCTTCCCACTGCCTCAATCGCGGGGCCGATATGCAACCAAAGTAAGACAAAGAAAAGGGCAACATACCACAAGGATACTTTAGCTCTCTGCCAGGAAAAACTGTCAACCACTGTTTGCAATGCCTTAGACGGCAAGTCTTCCAGCCTTTCGGAAATTGGTTCATACCAGAAAAGTACCGAGAAATAGTCCACAACCCAGTTCCAGTATTGGTTCACTACGCCAATTCTCTTCAGGCGGCGGGCTGAGGTAAGGACAAAGAGCCGGGGGATAATGACTCCCTTACCGGCTTTCTTTAGTCTTAAGGAAAGTTCGTACTCCTCTCCGTAAAATCTGATGCTGGTATCGAAACCGCCTACCTCCAGGAGTGCTGACCGGCGCACGGCGAAGTTAGACCCCCATACGGCGCTACCCTTATTGAGAACTTTCCGGAAAATCTGGTCTATGGTAATGCTGATGAAATTACCGATGTAAGAGGCAATCCTGGCAACATTGCCGGCATCGAAGTAGGCGTAGGGACCGCTTATCACCACCGTCCTCGGCTCCTGGACAAAGCGCGACACGATGGTTGAAAGCCAGCAAGGTGATGCCTGAGTATCGGCATCGATGAAGGCGATAATCTCTCCTGTGGCTACTTCAACACCCCTTTGCCGGGCGCAGGCAGGGCTTCGCTTACTTTCATAGACAACTTTTGCTCCCCAATCGAGAGCTATCTTGGCAGTATTGTCCGTGCTGGCATTATCAACAACGATGACCTCATACTCCGCGGCGTAGTCCTGCTTTTTTATTGACTCCAAACACAAAGGCAGATATATTTCTTCGTTATAAGCCGGTATGACTACCGATACAGAGGGTAACCCTTTAGAACTGGCCATTGGTATCTTCACTGCGTTATTCTCGCCCATGACTCGTTAATCCAGAACGAGCGAGATAGACTAATTATATCACCTTCTTATTTCTTTGCACGTAGGCGTTTCCCGAGTCAAATTGCCGAAGGCGCCCGGGTATTCTGGGATGTAATACCTGATTTGTAGCAGGCCTGGTCCTTCACCTTGTGAAGGATGGCATCTCTGGGATTTTGGGGACTTTTTAAGCCTTAAAGAGGGTAATAGAACTTAAGCCAGATCGGGGTTGAATTTGTCCCTTAGCGCTCAGGGCAACTGGAAAACTGCACAATCCGCTATATTGTGACTTCCTGATTAAAACAAGTAATTGCTGCCTGAGCGGCACATTTTTGTCTAATGTGCAATCCAACTTGGGTGTCTTTACAACCTATGCCGGCATCAAAGGCATGCCTGGGATAACCAGAAAATTGAAAGGAGCCGTTATCGACAAAGACTTACGCCTTATTAGCGCCACTCTACTGTGGGCATTGTCCTGTATGTTGTTATTCTGGCCGCTTCCAGCACAATTGCTTTGGCTTGTTGAAGCAAATCTCGCGTTCTCTTTGACTCCACCCATGTCCTCCAGTTTTCAATCGTCTCCCATGTGCTTAACATTACGACGACGGAGAAATCCTCCTCGCTGACGAGATTCTCAGCGCTAACGAAGCCCGGATATTGCATGGCATGCGACCTGAGCTGCATCAATATGGGCTCTAGATCCTTATAAATCAACACCCTATATCCTATGATACCTTTTATCATTGCCGCCTCCTTTCACTTCTCGCCTGCAGTTTCCTTTCCTTTTATGCTTAATGCTATCTCGTCGAATGTTACTTAGTATGCGCTGACTTCAGTCTAACTGTCCCTTTTGTAATTGTCAACGCGCGTAGCGCATCGTCGTAGGACATCGTTGCCTATATGCCTGTGATGGATAGTTCTCTTGCCAGGAAAGTCAGGCCTTATGTCGCAGGATAGCACGTACGCGCTGGAGCAAGGGCGGATGAGAATAGTTGAAAAAAACGTAGAAGGGATGTGGCATCAGGTTCGACAGATTACCTGCATAGAGTTTCTTCAACGCCTCTATCAGATGCTGTGGATGCTGGATAGTCTCGGCTGCGAAGCGGTCAGCTTCGTACTCGTTTCTACGCGATAGCGCATTCATTATGACTGAAAGCACCATTTCCAGTGGGGTGTAGAGCAAGCCGAAGAACAGAATCCCGCTGTAAATGGATTGTTGCTCCATATAGAATGCGTCGTAGAGCCCCGGGCTGCCTAGGAAGATAGATAGAACAAAAAAGAGCACTCCTGCGTGAAGAATATTGATTATTGTGCCCTGTAGTATGTGCTTCTTCTTGTGATGACCGATTTCATGGGCAAGAATGGCTATTAGTTCGGGCACCGTATGCCTTTTGATTAAGGTGTCAAATAGGGCAATTCGTTTGTTACGGCCAAATCCGGTAAAAAAGGCATTTGATTTACTGGAGCGCTTGGAGCCATCCATCACGAAAACGTTTTTGATGGGGAAATCGACCGAGCGGGCATAGGTGAGGATAGCCTCTTTCAACCCCCCCGGTTCCATTGGAGTGAACTTGTTGAAGAGAGGCATAATCCACGTTGGAGCCACATATTGCCAAATCAGGGAAAATCCAGTGAAGGCAATCCAGCAGTACAGCCAGGCATGGTAGCCCGCATATTCAAATAAGGTCAAAATACCAGCTAGCAAGGAAGCACCAAGCAGTGCTGCTAGACCCAGGCCCTTGACCCTGTCCATCAGGAAAGTGCGAGGGGTAGTCCTGTTGAAACCGAATCTCTCCTCAATTACAAAGGTGCGATAAACGCTGAAAGGCAGCATAAGAAGGCTATAGCCTATCAGCAGAATGCCGATGTAAAACAATCCATTCAAGATGGGAACGAAGCCCCAGGACCTGACTATCTGGTCAAGGTAGTTGAAGCCGCCAGTAAACCAGAAAGAAAGTAGAACGGCCAGGCTGAATGTACTGGTTACGAAAGCAAAACGGGTATTAGTGCGAACATATTCTTGAGACTTACGATAATCCTCCGGTTTGTATATCCCTTCAAGGGCGGGAGGTGGTTCCGATCTCAGGGACTTGAGATTGAGTAGATGTGCAACCACTCCTACCGCATACTCAATGAGCAGGGCGAAAAGAATGATAAAGAAAAAGGGATTCATCATTGCCCGGCTAGTTCCAACATAGTTTATTATAGACTTATGCAGCCATCAACAAAGAGAGGGAGGTCTTGCACAGCTCAGATGTTCATTTTGCCATCCATGACACCTGAAGCAGATGTGGACCCGGAATAGAGCCACGGCGGGATTTAACCATTAATAAGCTACCTAGCAATCTCGCCTCTTTGCCCCTCGGCGTCTTCTGAGCCAGATTACCAAAGGCGGAATTGAGTTTATCCCTTAGCGTTTAAAGGTGCTCACAAAACCTCACAATCCGTCATCTTTTTATTCTGGGGACATAATACCCAATTTGTAGTAGGCCTAGTTGGTATGGTGTCACTCGAATTTAGACTTTATAGACCCGGCATAGCAATGCCCGGTTACACCAGCCGCCGGTCAACGGGTCACAGCAATCAGGGTCATCAAGCGTCAGGACATTGGCATTCGATTCCCAGAGTCCGTGGAGGGAGGGTTCCGCTCCCGGCATCTCCGGGAACCACCAGCTGGCTTCACAATTCACCACGTTGCTGAGTATGCCAGGGTTGAGATGTGCTTTTTGCTTAATTCTTCCTCGCCTTGTTTCGATAAATATCCAATCGCCTTCGCTGATACCCAGTTTATGGGCGGTATCCGGGTGAATGTCCGTGAGCGGATCAGGGTGCCTCTCTCTCATTCCGGTGCCCCATTGCCTGTGCTCTGAGTGGAACATCGGCATAAACCTGCCGCCGGTATTTAAAATCAAGGGATACTCTCTGGCTACTTCCGGTGTGCTTACCGGGCTTTCCGGCGGCTCTTCGTAGAAAGGCAAGGGGTCATAGCCCAGTTTTTCGAATACCGTGGAGTATAATTCAACCTTGCCGCTGGCTGTAGGAAATCCCTTCTCTTCATATTTTTTAAATTTTCGGGTACCCTTGACAAATCCGGCGTTAACGAATTCCTCATAGGTTATCCCCAGCGGTTCAAGCTGGTATTCAATCGCTTCTTCGAAGGTTTCCCATGGCCAGTCACCTTCTTGACCGAGCCTGATGCCGAGCTCGCGCCAGATTGTATAATCGTCTTTCCGCTCTCCCAGAGGTCGAATTGCCCGGCCTCCGCCGAAAACCACGTCCGTCAGGTCTTCGTAGGTCGAGCAAAGTGGCCTCTCCATCCAGCTTGAAACCGGCAATACGTAATCGGCAAGCTCCGCTGTTGGCGTCAGCCAGAAATCGCAGACGACATGCAGGTCCAGGTTTTTACTTTTCAAGGCTTCATACACTAGTTTGGTATTCGCTGCCCAGAGCAAGGGATTGCTATCCCAGGTAATCATTGCTTTTACCGGATACGGTTCACCGGTCAGGATAGCCCGCCAGGTCAACGGCGGTGAGGCTGCTACCCGGTGTCCAACGAGTTCGTGTATACCGTAGGCATTTTCATAGTGCGGCGAGGTCAGTTCGTAGCTCTGCCAGGACATAGCCCTGAAGCGGTCTGCGCCGATTTGTTTCGGGCGTTGCTCAGGGGGCAACCTGTCGCTTAGCTCAAGCATTACCTCCCGCCTGAAGCGTTTGCCGTTTATTTCCGGCCCGATGCCGGGAATGAGGTCGCCGCCTCTTACATCGAGGTTGCCGGTGATAGCGCGCAGGATAACCCTTGCCTGTTCTACTCTGCCGGCATTGCGGCCTATCTGGTCGGAAGCAACGCCACGCAATATAGAGGCAGGTCTAGAGGTGGCATACATCCTGGCGGAAGAAACGATTTGCTCTTCAGTCAGGCCGGTAATTTCCGCAACCTTCCTGGGACTGTATTCCTGAACACGTTGTGCCAGTTGTTCGAAGCCGTAGGTCCACCTTGAGACAAAATCTTTATCGTAGAGTTCTTCGTTGATAATGACGTTTAACCAGCCCATAGCCAGAGCGGCATCGGTGCCCGGCCTTAGCTGGAGCCAGATATCAGCAAGTTCGGCTGTCCTGGTCAGCCTCGGATCGATAACGATGAGCTTGCATCCTTTACCACGCCGCCTCTTTTTGATGCCAGCTATTGTCCTTGGAAATGAACTGGCGGGATTTTGTCCCCAGACAACCACGCAGTTACTGTGGGAAATATTTGATACTAGGCTGCAGCAACCTCCAATAAGCGCCATGTCTATGGCGTGGCAGTTCAGGAGGCAAATAACGCCGACATGAGCTACGTTTTGGGGGTTGCCGAAAAGGTTGAGAAACCGTGAACGCATCCAGAAAGCCCCACTTCTATATGTGCCCTCGGCAACGACCAGGCTTTCCGGCCCGAACCTTTCTTTTGTATCACCCAGTTTGCCGGCTATTTCATCGAAAGCCTGCTCCCAGCTGATTTTCTGCCACTTGCCTTCACCGCGTTCTCCCGCTCGCTTCAACGGGTGCATCAGCTGGTCGGGATGGTAGAGCCACCTCGAGCCGTAACCGACCCTTTCACAGACTTTACCCAGGGTTAACCCATGCTCTCTGTTGCCTTCTATACGGGTTATTTTGCCGTCTTTGAGGTGAACCAGTACACCGCAATTGCCGGCACAAAAGGCGCAACCAGCCTTTTTAATTTCCTCGCGGATTTCAGGGGTACTCATTTCTAATCCTTTAAGGGTTTGTCTGAAGAGAATTTGATTATAAGTATTAATAGCAAGGTATGTCAAAAGAATGAGATACGTCTCCTGGTTGCCCTGTCGAGAAATGTATTTGCATCAGCGTTTGTCGCTAATACTTGTGGAGAACACCCGAGTAATGCTAGCTCTGGTCCAATCCCCGCATTAGACACAAACCAGTGCTTTGACATATAATCATTAGCAGCGCCATCAACGGTGGATTTAATATGGAATGGATGCCCTTAGAGCAAGAGAAAGCTTTTGACGTTGCCTCGCTTGAGCCTGTATTAAAGCCCCGCTCCATAGCCGTTATTGGAGCCTCACGCAAAAATCTCACTATCGGCAACAGGCTTTTCCGTAATTTGTTGCAGCATGAGTTTACGGGAGTCGTCTACCCGGTGAATCCCAACGCTAAGGTTGTCGCCGCAGTGCAGACATATCCGTCTGTTCTGGACATACCGGGAGAGGTGGACCTTGCCATTATTATCACCCCGGCTGACACGGTCCCCCGGCTGATGGAAGACTGCGGGCAAAAAGGGGTGCGCGGCGTAATTGTAATAACAGCGGGCTTTGCAGAGAGCAGCCCTGAGGGAAAGAAGAAGCAGGATGGGATAGTTGAAATTGCTCGGCGCTATGGTATGCGCATAGTGGGACCCAACTGCATGGGCATCGTCAACACTGATCCAGAAGTCAATATGAACGCTACTTTCTCCCCCACTTTCCCTCCCATCGGCGGTATTGCCATGGGTACTCAGAGTGGTGCGCTTGGGCAGATTATCTTGGAGTATGCCAGGAACCTGAACATCGGGCTTTCCACATTTGTCAGCATCGGGAACAGGGCTGATGTCTCCAGCAACGATCTGCTCCAATACTGGGTAAAGGACCCGTCTACCAGGGTCATCCTCCTTTACCTTGAATCTTTCGGCAATCCCAGGAAGTTTGTCCGCATAGCCCGCCGCATCACGCCCACCAAGCCGGTGATTGTGGTAAAAAGCGGGCGTACTTTGGCAGGCTTCCGGGCTGCTACATCACATACCGGGGCGCTGGCTACCGGTGAGGTAGCTTCTGAAGCATTGTTTGCCCAGACCGGAATGGTTCGGGTGGATACACTGGAAGAGCTTTTTGAAGTGGCTAACCTGTTATATCACCAACCCGTTCCTCAGGGGAAAAGAGTGGCTATTCTCACCAATGGAGGGGGCCCGGGCATTATGACCGCCGATGCCTGTGCTGATAGAGGGCTGGAGTTGCACACTCTTGCAGATGAGAGCGTCTCAAAACTAAAGAGCTTTCTCCCACCTCGAGCCAGCCTTGCCAATCCCGTTGATATGACGGCTGAGGCTTCCCCCGAGGATTACAGACGGGCGCTGGAAATTCTGGCGCGTGATGACGGCGTAGATATTGTGATAGCCATCTTTATCCCGCCGATACTTGTGCAGGCTGAGGAAGTAGCCAATGCCATAAGGGAACTGGCACCGGAGTTTCGCAGGCGCGGCAAGACATTAGTAGCTTCATTTATGGGTTCGCGTGGTGCTGGTATTGAGTACGATTCCAAAGATGGTGGATGCATACCCAATTTCACCTTCCCGGAGCATACCGCGGTTGCCCTCGCTGGGGCGTGGGAGTACAGTCGGTGGCTACGAAGACCAAAGGGGGTGGTTCCCGAACTGACAGGGGTCAATAAAGAAAAGGCCCGTGCGGCAGTGGTATCAGCCTTGGAGCAAAGCTCTACCCGCCCTCTCTGGCTGGAAGCTTCCTCCATCTCCGAACTGCTTAACGCATATGGAATCCAGGTCGTGGTGTCGAAGTCAGTAAAGACAGCGGAGGACGCAGCCAGGGCGGCTGAAGAAATTGGCTTCCCGGTTGCAGTTAAGCTCCTTTCAGACAAGATAATCCACAAGACTGAAGTTGGAGGAGTGGTTCTCCCATGCCACTCAGCAGGTGAGGTAAAACAAGCCTTTAACCAAATCAGAGAAAGCCTTGAGGGTCTGGGAAGAGCCGATGAGATGCAGGGTGTCACCATTCAACCAGTGATATCTGAGGGAATTGAGGTAATTGTTGGCCTAACACAGGATCCTTCCTTCGGTCCCCTAATCATGTTTGGTATGGGGGGCATTTACGCCGAGTTCCTCAAGGATGTTACATTCCGTATTCACCCGTTGACTGACATCGATGTCCAGGAGATGGTGCACTCAGTGAAGGCTTACCAGCTCTTTGCTGGCTGGCGAGGCTCCAAGCCGTCTGACGTTAAGTCTCTTGAAGACCTCCTGCTGAGAGTGTCTGCTATGGTGGAAGACTTACCCCAGATAAAAGAGATGGACCTCAATCCGTTGAAAGTTCAAGAGCAGGGAAAAGGGTATGTCGTAGTTGATGCCCGAATTTCAGTCTCTTGACCAGGTGGTAGAGACTACTTAGGCTGCAGTGGAGCATAGTAGTGTTGAGGAAGAGGCTGTCGCCTTTCGTCGGTGTCTTCTGAACCAGATTGTATGCCCTTCACAAAAGGTGCTTTACACAAATGTAAACGCAGCATTCAAAAAGAACCTTTGTTTAGGAGAAGGCATAAAGGTTAGCCGCTACTTGGGTGGTGATATATCTTTGAGCTTTTCTGAAGCTGGCTCACCACCAATGCCCCAGTGCGTTTTGGGGATTTCATGAACGATTACTTCTACAGCATGTGCAGGGACGCCCAAATCCACGATAACGTTTGTTATACCCCGTATAATCGTTTTAACTTTTTCCTCTCCAACGCCCTCCCAGGAATCTACATGAACGATAGGCATTTTTACTTCCTCATTGGATTTTCAATTTGAACTCAATGTTAAGTATAGCCATATCAAATATAAAAATCATCATGGATACAAAGGCTTAGCCCATATCAAGAAATTAGTGCTTGGTGCTACAATGAATCTACGTAAGCCCAAAAAGGAGGTTCGATCTTGTTTTTTGAAGAGTCTCTAGGATTTGTCGCTGGTGCATTTGTAACATGCAGTCTTATCCCCCAGCTCATCCGTGTCTTCCGGCTTAGAAGCGCACGCGAAATAAGCACACTTTTTACCACCTTACTTCTATCGGGGCTGATCATTTGGTTGGCTTATGGTATCTCTTTCAGACTGGCCCCGGTTATCCTTTGGAATGCGGTCGGTGCTATTCTCGTCGCTATTCTCTTGTATGCAAAGCTAAAGTATGGAAGATAGGTCATTCACAAAACGCTTTCCCCTATGTTTTCCTTTGAGAGAAGATTACGAGGGCTGGGCAAATTGCTCACGGATAAGGTGCACTAACGCGTTCCTATGCAGTCACTACGACCTATTGTGAAAACTATTCTATCCCATAGTATTTAATAAGCTATCGCATCATGCAGTCGAAAAGCGCGGTGGTTGCCCAAAGTTACGCTGGCGTGGATGATGTTTCAATGATAGCCAGCCTCCCTGATGCTTTTTCCTCGGCACAGCACACATAGTTTCAAAATGCGGAGGACTATAATACTTTGGTGAAGAAAGCAGTCACCTTAGCAGACAGGAAAGATTCATATCCCCACCAGAAATGGTCTGCCCCTTCAATACTTTCGCACTCTTTGGGCTCAGGAAGATTCTGGCAAAATTCGAGGAACTGGTTGATGGGTATAAGCTCATCCCTGCTTCCCGAGATAAGAAGTTTTGGTTTTGGGCAGTTTTTAAGGAAGTCAAAATCGAACATAGGGATTGGCGGCGAGACTGCAGCCAGAGCCTTAATTCGGTCATCATTAAAGCCGACAGGAAGAGCAAAGCCGGCGCCGGCCGAATAGCCAGCAAGCCCGATTCTCTTATAATCAACTTCCTTTACCGTGCTTACAAAGGAAATGGCTGTTTCCACATCTTCCTGCTCACCTATTCCCTGACCAAACTCCCCCTGGCTCCCTCCTACTCCGCGGAAGTTAAACTTGAATGAAGCAAGCGATGCTTGTGTAAGTGTCTCAGAGAGGCTATAGACCACATTGTTATCCATACTGCCGCCGTAGAGGGGGTGGGGATGGCAAACTATTACTGCCGGAAAAAGGCCATCACCTTCGGGTATGGTCAATATTCCTTCCAGGACGAGCCCGCCGGAAGGGAAGCTTACTCTCGTCCTTTTCATTTCTAGCCCTCTTTATGGTTTATTATAGGCACACTTCTATCTTTGATTCCATATTACGTTTCTCGAGGTCTTTGTCGAGAGTTAGTGAGGAACTATCATAGCAATTTCATTTCCTTTCTGCTTTAATTAGCTTGATTGCAAATAACTTTAGCTCGAGGTGATTTATGGATAAGAAGCAAGCAAATCTCGCCTTTCATCACTCGGAAAGGCTAAAGTCCAATCTATTCTTGGTATCGGCTGCCCTGGATAGACTGACGATGCTGAAGGCAGAAAGGTTGGAAGGAGGTAAGGAAGTAATCAAAGGGATACTCGCGGCACTGAGAACCGAGCTTAATATGGCCGGTCGCTACATTGGACCAGCAAAGACAAATGCGATAGAAGGAGAGCTATTTGGAGTAGAAGCTGAAATCGAGACCCAGGATTATACCAAGGCCAGAGAGCGTTTAGCCCAGACTTTTTCCCTGGTCACCACTGTTAGCAACGATAATATCAAACTCTTAATGGATGAAGACCTGATCTGAACAGAAATGCATTGATTGCGAGGCCGGGCTTATTTAATTATAACTTTAATCAATATGTCGCCGGGCAAGCCATCGCTTATCTGGCGAGCATTCCTCAACCTCACCACGTTGCCCGTTCTTACCCCGGCAGGAATCTTCACTTCCAGTCTTTTCCCTTCCTCTTTAATATCTTCTTCACCCCCTGCGAAGCCTCTCCCCGGCTAATTGCAAGCTCATAATGAACCTCCTGGGGTTTTCGAGCCTGGCCAAATATTTCACCCAGGTTGATTTCTTGCCCTGGCTGAGCTTCAAATCTTACCCTCCCAGGCCTATTACCAAAGCTTCTAAAGGAGAAAGAAGAACCTCTGCCCTTCAAGAAATCGCCAAATATGTCGTCGAGGAAATCAAATCTCAGGACAGCCCCGCCGAAATCCTTCATCATTTCCTCAAAGGTGGTGGTAGTGAAAGGACTGCTGAAGATGTCGCCTATATTACCTACAGTGCCAAACTGGTCGTATTGTTTTCTTTTTTGAGGGTCACCAAGGACTCCGTAAGCCTCGTTTATTTCCTTGAATTTCTCATTAGCCCATTCCTCTCTCCCGGTATTGCGATCGGGATGGTATTGCATGGCCAGTTTCCGATAGGCCTTCTTAATCTCTCCATCCGGGGCATTCCTTGGGACGCCTGAAATCCTATAATAATCTTTAGCCATTTAAGCTTGCTATCCCGATTAGTCGGGACTCCGGGGCAATTGCCAGGATTCTGCTATCTGCCCGCTCCCCAGTATTCACAAAAATTATAGCAAAGCGTTGAAATTAGCGTTAATTATCCCTTGTTTCTTTCTCCGGGAAAAGGAAATTTAACGCGCTATAGCGGATACAGCCGCCAAGATTGTTACAAGAGCCAACAAGGATTTTGACAAATGGCTGTTTCCTTGCTATATTGCAATGGTTTATCCCGGATACCCAACCGATAAATCGGAGGTACTCGATATGGTCATTATTGGCGAAAATATACATGTCATAGCTCAGGCAATTTCCACAGCGATAAGGGAGAGAGACGCCAAAGTAATCCAGGATTTAGCTAAAGCCCAAACTGAAGCTGGAGCCGGTTACATTGACTTGAATGTTGGCCCCATGAAGAAAGACACCGAAGAGACCATGCAATGGTTGGTCAACGCAGTCCAAGAAGTTATCGATTTACCTTTGTCTATAGATACTATGAATCCTGTAGCTATGGAGGCAGGCCTAAAAGCTTGCAAGCGAAAGCCCCTACTTAACTCTGCCTCAGGAAAGAGTCTCTCAAAAGAGCAAATGCTTCCTTTAGCCCAAAAATATAACTGCGATGTGGTGATTTCGGTGATAACGGACAAAGGAATGCCTCCAGATGTTGAGTCCAAGGTAGAGAGTATTATGGACACGGTTGCCTATGCTAATGAATTGGGGATTCCTAACGAGGACATCTGGGTTGACCCCATAATTCTTCCCGTGAGTACTGCTGGTGAGGGGCAGAGGTTTGCCGTAGCCTGCTTGGAATTTATCAAGATACTTGAGGATGTTTTGCCCGAGATTAAATCCACAGTAGGGCTTTCTAATGTATCTAATGGGGTGCCCAATGAACTGAGGCCTCTTCTTAACCGCACTTATCTGGTCATGCTCGAGAGGAATAGGCTTTATTCTGCCATCGCTGACCCTTTGGATAAGGAGTTTATGAACTTGATCAAGGGAAAGATGCCAGAAATAGTCGAGCTTATTTACAAGACTATGAACGGGGAGGATATGGGCCTCTCCTCCTTATCTCAAAAAGAAATTGAATATGTTAAGACGGCCAAGGTCCTTATGGGAGAGACCTTGTACTCCGATGCCTGGCTTGAAAGTTAACACTCAGTTTGTCACCCTGAGCAATAGCGAAGGGTCTAGATTCTTCGCTCCGCTCAGAATGACAGGAGGGTTGTTTAAATAACCTTGGAAAGTCAAGGAGGGTAAGGAATGGAATATAAAGCACCAGCTGAAGCGTATACTGGGGTAGTTAGAGAGATAACTATTGGGAAAGCAAAGAAGAGCTTGAAGATTGGGGGAGAGAATATCCTCCCCTTTCATTTTTTTGACCAGGGCTCAAATCCCAATCCGGCAAAGTTTGCCCTTGAAGTTCTTGATATGGAACCTCAGGATTGGCCGGAACACCTAACTCGGCCTTTCAAAGATGTGATAGCCGACCCAGTGAAATGGGCCAAGAAATGCGAGGAACTTGGCGCAGATGCAGTGTTTCTTCGTCTTGTAAGCACCGATCCGGCAGTGAAGGATAGTTCTGCGGACGGAGCAGCAGCCATGGCAAAAAAGGTGGCCGAGGCTATAAACATTCCCCTGATTATTTATGGCTCCGGGGATGATAAGAAAGACGCCGAGGTCCTGCCCAAAGTTGCCGAGGCTTGCAGTGGTATGAATCTCCTTATAGGTCCTGTGATTAAGGAAAACTATGAGATTGTAGGGAAGGCACTCTTAGACCACGGACACAATGCTAGCGCTCTGACTCCTCTAGACATCAATTTGCTTAAGGAGTTAAATGTAAAGCTCAGCAAGTTTTTCCCCGCTGAAAAGATAGTCATCGATCCCGAGTCCGCAGCATTAGGTTATGGTATGGAATACAGCTTTTCTCTGATGGAAAGGGTGAAGCAGATTGGGATAATCACCAAGGATAATATGACAATGATGCCCATTATCGCTGACTTAGGGGGAGAGTGCTGGAAGACAAAGCAGGCTAAGGAAAACAAGGAACAAGGGCTGCTTTGGGAAGGAATAACAGCGTTATCGCTTTTACTGGCGGGGGCAAATATCATTGTATTGAGACATCCCGAGACCTTGGAATTAATGAAAGAAACGATAAAGACGAGGTGAAAATGGCAGAAGTAAAAGAAATAACACGGAAATTAGAAGAAATTCATGAGAAGATAAAAGCGGAGATTCCCTGGGAGCCAGTAGGCCCCACCCCTATGCCAGAAATTCCTGACCTCAGACAGTGGGACATGAGGTTATTGAAAACGTATGCGCCTTTTTACGCGCCATTCTGTGATTTGTGTTGCTTCTGTACCTACGGTAAGTGTGACCTCACCGAGGGAAGAAGAGGCGCCTGCGGTATTGATATAGCTACCCAGCAAGCAAGGTTTGTACTTCTCGCCTGCTTGATAGGATGCTCCGCTCATGCCGCTCACGGCGGGCACATTCTGGAGTTCTTGATTGAAAGGCACGGCCCGGATAAGAAGATAGACTTAGGAACATTTATTGAGCTTGAAGCACCAAATATAAGGACAGTTGTAGGCTTGAAGCCTGAGACTCTGGGAGACCTTCAAATAGCTCTAGGGTATGTCTTCAAGGAGATTGCTCATCTTCTTGATTCTTGCCATACGGGGCAAGAGGGAAGCGCCCTGGACTATGAATCCAAAGCCTTGCATGCCAGCATGCTGGACCACGTTGGAATGGAAATAGCTGACATCGCTCAGATTGTAGGATTCGATTTTCCCACTTCCGTTGCTGATACGCCATTGGTGGATATGGGATGGGGTGCAATAGATAAGAGTAAGCCTGTGATCCTGCTAGCGGGGCATAACCCAGCTACCTCGACGGTGGTAATTGACTACCTCAGGGAACACAACCTTGAAGACCAGGTGGAGGTCGGCGGCCTGTGCTGCA
>Ga0307428_1000050_pt1 | contig 109785 bp, 94 predicted proteins | sample SalMarWE160240MG_FD_202161 | JGI IMG/M metagenome (GOLD analysis project Ga0307428, IMG submission 202161) | Salt marsh sediment microbial communities from the Plum Island Ecosystem LTER, Massachusetts, United States - WE1603-240 | ecosystem: Environmental > Aquatic > Marine > Intertidal zone >...
TTGAACTCGTTCTCCCGGATGCAAGCGGACGTGTGGTCAAGACCCTTTTTGCCGGGAAAGCATCCGCTGGTGTGAATCTCGTTGCGCTCGCTTTCGAGGGAATCCCGGACGGTGCTTACTTCATCAAGGCTGTCTGCGGCAATTACAAAAGGGTCCAAAAGCTCGTAATCCTGCATTGAGGATCTAGATACTGTAATGGACCGGATCTTAGGGTCCCGTCCTTCGTTAACTTAGCCGAAATGCTATCGGCAAAAACTCCGTTCCCAAGAACGGAGAAAGGAGATAGTAGCAATGAAGAAAACCCTCTTACTGGTTGCGGCACTTATCGTCGTGCCTCTTGCGCTTTTTGCAGCCGAGCGCGTGGTAGTTCTTGAGATATTCACAAGCACCGGATGTGGTTACTGTCCGGCCGCTGCCAACGGCGCTGAAGACCTAAATGAGGAACATTCTGGTAAGCTCCTCGTAGTTGAATATCACCCTGGCGCTTACGGGGATCCTTTCGACAACCCAGAGGCAGTCGCGCGTAAAAGTTTCTACGGAAGCGGTATTGTCCAAGGCTATCCTACCGCGATCTTCGACGGCGTCGAAGTCCACGTTGGTGGTGGTGGAGCGAGTAGCAGTAACTTCTTTGTCTACAACTCAAAATACAACATCCGGGCTAATGTAGAGCCGCCCCTCGAGATAAACCTCACCCAGAAGATTAACGAGCTGCAGTCAACAACCGGAACCCTTCAGGCAGTTATCACCAATACAAGCGGCGAGTCCGTGTCGGGCAAGACTATCTTTACCGTAACCGAATCCCACATCCCATACTCTTGGAAGGGACTGGACAGCCTGCATTGGGTGGAACGCACCCTCTTACCTCATTCTTGGGGCACCGATATCACCCTTAACCCAGGGGCCAATACCACCCTCACTTGTGACTTCACTATTGATGAAGGGTGGTTTAACTTTACAGAAGACGAGAACATAGAGTTCGGTTGCTTCGTGCAGGGAACAGACAAGGAGATATACCAAGCCGCAGTAATTGCGTTTGGAGACACGACTACAGAGGCCGTTGAAGAGTTTAGAAACTTGCCATTCGCCCTGAAAGCGCCGACCGTTATCGGTGAGCAAGGTTTCGTAGAACTCTCGCTGGCCGCACCTGCGGATGTTGACCTCTCGCTATACAACGCACTCGGCAACAAGGTAAAGAGCCTTTACGCCGGCGCCCTCGAAGCCGGGGTTCACTACATTGCCCTCGAAGCTGGGACCCTGCCTCGCGGGACCTATTTCCTTAGAGCTACTGCTGCCGGGCACAACCAGATAAGAAAGCTCGTAATCCTGCATTGAGGATTTAGATACTTTGTTAAGGACGGTGCGTCCCAGCACCGTCCTTCATTAACTTAGCCAAAAGGCTGTTGGCAAAAAACTCCGCTCCCAAGAACGGAGAAAGGAGATAGTAGCAATGAAGAAAACCCTCTTACTGGTTGCGGCACTTATCGTCGTGCCTCTTGCGCTTTTTGCAGCCGAGCGCGTTGTGGTGCTTGAGTTACTCTGCCGCACCGCATGCGTATACTGTCCTGGGGCCGCGATCGGTGCCGATGCTGTGGCAGAGAACCATCCCGGCGAGATTCTGCTCGTTGAATACCACCTTTCCGATCCCTTCCAGAACAACGAATCTGTGACCCGTGCAGTGTTTTATTCCGGCGATACCGTCTATATCCCCGCCGCTTTCTTCGACGGCGTGATTAAATACCTGGGACCCGACGCTGCTTCTAACTACGAATCTGCGTTCCAGACTCGTGCCGACAGCCTCTCTCTACTTGAGATCACCCTGGAGAAGACCGAGGACAACTATATGAGCGGGGGAACACTCACCGCCACCATCAAAAACACGAGCGAGCATGAGATTGCGGGCAGGGTGCACTTCACCATAACCGAGTCCAACATCCACTATTCATGGGTAAAAGACAAGAAATGGGTAAACTTTGCCTTACGCGACATGCTGCCCGACGCCTCGGGAGCCGAGATAACCCTCGCAGCGGGAGCCGATACCACCATCACTCGCGACTACGAGATTAACCCCGCATGGCCATACCACACAGATGACCTGGATAATATCGAGTTCGGCTGCTTCGTTCAAGACACCACCGTATATCAAGGAAGGCTAAGGGAGATCCTGCAGGCTGCGGTAATACCCCTGGAGAATCCGCTCCTTGAAGGTATAGAGGAGAAGCCCCTCCCGATCTCATTCTCCTCCCTCAAGGTACCGACACTTGTGCACGCACATGGCTATATCGAGCTTTCACTTGACGCGACCTGCGAGGTCAGCCTTACCCTTTACGATGCCGTCGGCTGCCGGGTTAAGACGCTTCATTCGGGCAGCCTCTCAGCCGGCACCCACCTTATCGATATCCGGACCGATGGCCTGCCAGCCGGGACGTATTTCATCAGGGCAACCGCAGGAGCATACAACCGGACAGGCAAACTCGTTATCCTGGATTGACGATTAACTGCCAACCTGAGTTATAAAGGAGCCGCAAGGCCCCTTTATCGAACTTAAACGTTTGCGTTCTGAAGTTTAAAGGGGTGACCCCTCGATATATTGGAAAGGAAGGGTTTACAGCGGGGTCCTGACGACTATAATTGAGTAAGGAAAGAGAGGAGAGACTTATGATGAAGAAGATAGCCTTATCGTTTCTCGCGGTGGCCATCGCGCTCACCGCGGCTATGGTTCCGGATTTCTCGGCCAGGGACCTCGAGGGAAAGGCCTGGAGCCTGGATTCGCTTTTGGGATCAAAGCTTACCGTCATATCCTTCTGGAGCACGTCCTGCGCGCCCTGTAAGGAAGAACTCAAACTCCTGGACAGCCTCTACGGGGTGTACGGGGATTCGGGGTTTTCGGTTATCGGGATAAACATAGACAGCCGCAAAACCCTCTCAAGGGTCAAGCCGATGGTGGAAGGCTACGGGTGGGATTTCACGGTGCTATTGGACCCTCAAGGAGAACTCATGCGGCTCTTCAAGGTCAGCCCTATCCCGCATACATTCTATATAAAGCCGGACAAAACACTTCTGAAATCAGTCATCGGCTACACCAAGAAGGACGCGGCCGGAATCATAAAGACAATCCGCAACGCAGTCCACGGGAACTGCTCCTCTTAAGATGGTGGTCGGCGGACGTCGTGTAGGGAAGACGAAACTAAAGAGGGTCTTACGGGGAGCGATCCTTCTCGTGGTTACAGCAGCGATCTTAAGCTGCGGCGAAAGATTTCCAGACCCATCCGGTGAAGGCGAGTTTACGAGAACGGTTCTACTTGACGAAGGAACCGGCACGTGGTGCACCTATTGTCCTGAGGCGGCAGAGAATATCGAGGAGCTCGCCGTATCTCACCCAGGTGAATTTATTGTTCTCGCTTTACACGCCCAGGACGACTATTCTTCTTCCGAGACAGAAGCGCGACTTACCAGCCTTGGTGTTGCGGCCTTCCCTACCATAATCTTCGACGGGGTTGAGGAATCGGGCAGAGAGGTCGATGAGATGGCGGCGATACTTGCCGATAGACACGCGTTCGGCTCGCCAGTAAAGATCGAACTCTCAGCCTCCCTGACCGCAGACAGCGTTTTGTACGAGATTGCCGTAATCACATCCGCAAAGATCGCAGAATCCATCGAAGCGAACCTGCGCATCGCCCTTGTTGAGGATACCTTAACCGACGCCTCGGCAGGACTGCTTCACCATACCGTCAGACGCCTGCCCGAGGCCGCTGGCGAGGACGCTTTAACCCTTGAGCCGGGCGACACCGTGAGCCTGGATCGCGCCCTGCCGCTCGATGGCTCCTGGGGCAGACCGCTTACTGCTGTCGTCTGGATAGAGGCCCAAGATCTCAACGTCTACCAGGCCGCATCCTACGAGCTCGGCGGAGGAAACCCTAACGAGGGCGAGTTCAGCATCGAACTTGAGAGCGATACCATTCAGATTAAACCCGATCCTGGGGATGATGCTTTCTATTACTTCACCCTGAAGAACCACACGGGCAACGCCTTAACCTTGACCGTAGACCTTCCTCCTGACTCGTTGGCACTCCCTGCAGGATGGGGGGCGCTGATCTGCGATGAAGGGAATTGTTATCCCACACCGTTCGACGTGCAGGTACCTGCTAAAGGAACCTCACAGGGGTTTCACCTGACCATAACCAGCGGTACCGAAGGGACCGAAGGCAGGGTGGTGATGAGTGTTACGGGCGGGGAGGAGGTTGACACCCAGACCTTTGTTCTTCAAATCCAGGGATAAAGGCAGCATCAGCAAAGCATTGACAAACCCTTCCCGTCTCAGATAATACGAGATGGTTCTGGTTTTCTTACTCATTGGAGAGGTCTCGCTTTCAGGGGTCAATACGACCCATCTGTGGCTGGAGACCCCGCACTGGTCATCCCAGTTTTACAACGAAGCCGAGGCCGATCTTTTCGTTGATCGCTTCCGCATCGGCGGACGATTCCTTCTTGATGCCGAGAACCTTCGCGACACCCTGGAGAGGATAGTGATAAGCCAGCGCTACCTTGGGTATGAAAAGGACGCTGTAAGCCTGTGGCTCGGCAACTACTACGAGACCCTGGGCCAGGGGCTCGTGCTTTCCTCATTTGAGGACAAACTACTGCGCATAGATCGCAACCTGGACGGCGGCCGGTTGAGCTGGGAGAATGATTTTCTTGGAATCGGGCTTCTGGCAGGCCGGATGCTTGCCGAAGATAAGGTAACGAGAGACGACTGGATATACGCGGCCCAGTTGGAGGTCTGGCCGATTGACGCACTGGATTTGGGTGCAGCATACCTGCGGCGCGACGCGACACGGGACGCTGACACCCTCTTCGGACGCGCATTCGAGGAGTGGGCCGAAGAGAATCTTACGCTCCGTCTGTGGCGCTTCGATCTCACCGCGGCTGCTGCCCAGCGATTCACCTGGGGACGCCGATCTGCCGAAGGCTGGATCGGTACCGACAACATCAAGGGGTTGGGACTTACCGCCTCCCTTTCCTACTCCCAGAAGGGTCTTGGTATCCTTCTTGAGGCAAAGGATTACAAGGGTCTTGCAGGCGGGATCAATGCGCCGCCACCGTGCAACCCTGACGCAGAATCCGTCAACCAGGGTGCGGACGAGCAGGGATACCACCTTGCGCTGAACCTTGCACCATGGGACTGGCTCTGGATTGACGCATCATACTCGTCAGCCTGGGATTCCACCAGGGAGAGCACACTGGATCGCATAGGCGTCGAGCCTCGTATTGACCTGGCAGGCCACACCTTTATCCCCTTCTTTATCATGATAGACCGCGAGATACCCGGCGCCGTAAATCCGGAGAACGACAGGATGGAAGCGGGCCTTTCCTACGAGACGTTGATCGGTGAGGTATTCCTGCACCTTAAAGGCTCCTATCGCAGCATCGCAGAGGGCACAGAGAGTTGGGACGAGCCGCGCGCGCTTGCAGAGCTGGGTTGGGGTTCCTTGCTTCTCTCCGGCGGAGGCGTTGCGGAATTAAGGGAAGAGACGGAACTCTGGCCGTGGTGCTCCATCCGTTACAACGCCTATCCCTTAGATCTTACCATTTCATACGGTCGGTTCAAGGGTTCCTACATCTGCAAGAACGGGGTTTGTTCCTACGAGCTGCCGTTTGAGGGCCTGAAGGCCGACTTAACACTGTACTTCTAACATTGCTCCTTTTTGCCTTACGGCAAAAAGATCGCAGTAACTCCCCTCACAGGTTGAGAACCAGTGTCGGCAAAGAATTAATTACGGAGAATGACGCTTACGGGGTAGGGAGATCTAATCTTATAATCTTCGAATCTTTGAATCTCGAAATCTTTGTGCTCTCCTTGGTCTCTGTGGTTCAAAATCTACTCCGCCCGGGTAATATCCCCCCGATCGTCAATAGTTAGCGCTTCCCATGCCGAGGGGCCGAGGAGGATGTTTTTTTCAGCTTTGGCCGCGCGCTGTATGTTCTTTGCGGCCCGGTTGACCGGTTCTCCAATCGCGTCGAACCACTGCAGCTCACCCTTGCCGAACGTCCCTGAAACCACCTCGCCTGTCTCGATCCCTACGTGAACTTCGCGGTTTTTGCACAGATCACGGGCGAAGCTGACCGCATTGTCTGGACTCTCAAAGAGCACAAGTCCCGCGTCTCCCATGAACTTGACGACTCGACCGCCATGCCTGGCTGCCGACTCTATGACCATTCCGTAGAAGGAATCAAGCTCGGCGGCAATATCGGCTGCATCCCTGCCCTGATTCTGTCTGTACCAGCCTTTAAGATCGAAAAACAGCACCGTTGCGGTTGTTTTTGACTTCTTCATATAACAATACTAGGTCAAATCAAGTTGGCTGTCAAGGGGCTTGACAAATCCTTGGATTCTCCCTATTATTAGGCATTGAAATCGATCGAGCATAAAGACAACTCTAAGGTAAGACTGTATAATCCAAAAACCAAGGAGGTTTACCAATGAAGAAACTCTTCGCTATTCTGGCTATCGCCGGTCTTGTGATAGCCGCAGGCACAGTCCTGGGTTGCGGCAAGATAGGTGGCGGCGCCGGCGGTTCCGAGGTGATAACCGACCTGCAGGACAGGATCGAGACGCTCGAGGCCGATGTTGAGGCTGTCGCCGTGACTCTTACCGAGCTCCAGGACGAGTACGATACTCACATGGAAGAGTGCCACGGCACGAAACCGCCGGAGCGCAAACCGGTCGTCACCGCCGGTGGCGGAAGAAAGCCTCCGACAAGCAAGTAAACAGTAGAGTCAAAGCTAAGGAGGATACTTATGAAGAAATGGGTCAGTTTAACAGCCCTGCTTCTAGTAGCGAGCTTCGCGTTTGTTATCGTAGGCTGTGAGCCTACTGATACCCCGCCGGTTACGAATCTCAATTTCGACATAGTAGACGACACCGACGGCAATCCGGGCGGAGGAATTAAAGTGACCTGGAGTGCCCCTGCGGATGCCACCCCTGACGAGTATGTAGTCAGCGTGGACGATGTTGATCAGGTCGCGGTTGATGGAACCGAAGACTACGTCTACACCGCCGGTGCTGAAATCGCAGTATATGCCGTTTACGGCGAGGAAAGAAGCTCGGCAGAGACGCTGGACTTCGGCGCGGTTGAGACCCCTACTCTTGAGGTATGGAGCGTGGATGATCCCGATCCTGAGCATCCCTCAGCCTTCGGCTTCGGAGCAAACGGCACAGCCGCACCATACGCTGTAAGCGTGGAGGCTAATTGGTCGTCTATCGACTTCTACATCGCCGCAGGTCCCGTATTAGTCTCGCCCTCTGATCATCTCCCTGAGCCGATAAACAACGAGGAGAATGCTTCATCCGAGGAAAGCACCACCTACGAAGATCTGGACATCGTTGCCGCGACCGGCGTGGGCAACTATCTCACTGGTCGTGACCTTACCGACAACGGCCTTTACGGTCTGTGGATCGATCCCACTGCCAACGGTTATGACGAAGGCGACAACTTCGGTAAAGCGGTTGTAACCGGCATCGATGGCGATAAGGTCACCTTCAAGTTAGCCTACCAGAAAGTGGCCGGACTGCGCTGGGTGGTTGTAGACTAAAGGCAAAACTACGGCCCGAAAATCTAGAGAGGGGGAGCGCTGCTCCCCCTCCAATCTTATCCATAGGAGTTATGGATGAAAAAGATAATTCTTACAGGGGTGGGGTTATTGGTTTTCCTTGCCTCCATGGGATGTACTAATTATGCCACAACCCGCAGAGTTAACGCCCTTTACGATAACGTCAACGACATGCAGACGACTATCGTAAGTCTTGAGAAGGAAGTAAAGAGGCTAAACGAAAAGCTCCTCGAGATAAAAGGCCCGCCTACAGCCGACCTTGCCGCTCTGCAAGAGCGTATAGAGGAGGTTAACGATAACTACAGGGTACTAGCCTCAGAAATTGCCAAGGTTCAGGAGAAAGTGGGTATGACACCCATGGATACCGCCCCGCCTAAGGCCAAGTAGCTATTTCCGTCAACGGCACTAATGGGGGATAACTTTAATCCAAAGGCAGGTCATACGATATCAGTAAGAAGCGGCGGACAACGCCAACGACGAGATTCTCCACGAGAATATGGAAGCGCTTTACGATGAGGTGGACGAACTGCGCGCAAAGATGGACATACCTTTATCCAAGCCGAGGCGCAAGCTGGTAAAGTAGCGGCTCCAGATTCACACCTAACGGACATTTAAAGAAGGCCATGAGCCTTCTTTTTTATGGGCTTGACTTTGGGGTGCTGAGGGGATAGGCCACTGGATGGCGATTAACCATCACCGCAAGCGTCACCTGGCCCAGGACGGACGCCTTCCATCACCCTGCAGCCGCTGCTCCTACTTCTCCGTTTGGTGGTAAGGGCTTGACAAAAAGGTGTTCAGGCCGACAATCCTCATAAGGAGGCCCAAATGCATAAGAGCGTCAAGATAGTTGCCCTTGTTGTTGGAGCGATCTTTTTCCTCAGCGCTACCTTCGACGTAGCTCCCGACATAGCCAATATCTCGGTCGTAGCCCTGTCGGGTGGCGATGGAGTCAAGGTCAGTTGGAGTTCGATTGCTCCCTATAGTTCAGGCTGCTGGGGGAAAACCGAGGATTGGCTCTACGCCCTGTACCTGGACGGCGAACTGGTTGCAGACTCGCTGGAGCAAACCGAGTACGACCTGTATGAGTACGGCAAAGAGATCGAAGTAGTTGGTTTCGGCTCCGCAGGTGAAACCGAGCCGGCCAAAATCTCCGTCGCTCCTGCACCTGTAACTGATCTTACTGTTTACGAACTCAACGGCGACGGAGCCAGCGGGATAGGATTCGATCCGGCTGCCAAGCACGTAGCCTCATACATGATGACAGACTCGACCAACCGCGATGACATAGACTGCTACTTCACCAATTGGGTTGATTACTCCGGCGGATTTGGAGGGACCTACTATCTGGCAAGTGCAAATCAGGTTACATCAGACCCAGGCGGCGAGGGCCTTGCCGCAACCGGCTGGCGTTCCACGAGTATAACCGAGGCGCTGGACGTATCGGGTATCGAAGACGTAGAGGTAGTTCCGGCGCTGGGCTACGCGAGTGTCGCTGATTCAGTGCAGACAGGTGAGACCTTCGCCATACTTACCCAGGACGGCTACTACGGGCTTATCCAGGTGATGGACATCGATACAATCAACGGACAGATTGACATCAAAGCAACCTTCCAGCCGATACAAAGGCTGAGGTGGATGTAGGTCACGGAAAATCAGGATACCGCCTGACTCAGGGGCGAATAATGAGTGATGGGGGAGGGTGGGGGTGAAAATCAGTAGTGCAGGACCACAAGCTTATTGGTAACCGTCAGGTCGCCAGCACTGAACTTGTAGAAGTAAAGACCTCTTTCTACCCCACGAAGGTACTACGTCCCTTCGCACCCAAAAGACGGGCACAAGCGGGGACCCCGATAACTTAATGCAAGATTAATAGTTTGTCAGTTAATCTTGAAGTTGGGGTCTCAATTTTATAGAAGTAAAGGCCGGAAGGAATACTCTTAGTGAACCAGAGCAGCTCACGAGTGTCAGGATTGATAGTCTCTTCATACACCTTCCGACCAGAGGCGTCGTAGATAGTAAGCTCACCTGAAGTTCCCGGAGTAAAGGAGAAAAGAACACCCGATGGGGTGTAACGAGTTGTTACAAGCTCAACATCTACTAACCTCTCCCCCTCTTTAACACCGGTTAAGGTCTGCTCCAAGGTGTCATCTGCCGAGTACTCGTCAAGCCCAAGGATGGGGTAGACTCGAAGTAAATACTCACCGCTGTGTGGAACCGTCCACTCCTTGAACTCAATCTGCTCGGAGGACTCGGCAGGGATCGAAACCTCCTGAGAGTCAATATAGACCTTTGTTTCCCCTTCAAGTATTTCTGCGTAGACCATGCCGGAAGAGTCGTCTTTTATCCCCTCGTTTGCAAACGTAGCAATCGGAGTGTAGCTCTGATCGACTTGTTCATCCGAGTCAATACTCTTTGCCGCATAGTCATAGTAAGCGATGCTGCGCAACTCTACGTTATCCCAGTATACCTTCTGGCCGTACCAGATATCGCTCCATGCTCCCCAAGAATGAATCTGGACCTCGATAATAGTATCCAGAGCAGACCACCTTACTATCCATTTGTTGTAAAGATCGCCACCGTATTCAGTCCAAACGCCACTCTCAGGGAGTGGAAACTCCGCTGTATGGATAGTGTCGGAACACAGCATAAGAGGATTGCCACTTGCCCATCGAATGGTTTTACCAGCTTGTGAGCGAAAAGCAAAAGAGAAGTCGTAAAACCGTAGTTCGATAAAATACTCAACATATACAACCCAGAAGCAGCTGTCTATGTCAGCTACGGCCTTGGGAACCCTAAGTATTTGGGTGCAAGTAGTAAAACAATCCGTAGGTCCTATCCTGGGATTTTTCCTCGTGTCCGTGAGAAAGGAGTAGTCCCCTTCATAGGCGCGAGTTGAATCATGGGCATCTACCCGCGCGCTGTCCGCTCCCCCTTCTTCGTGCGACCAGGCTTCCGTTTCCCAGTCTCCTGCGCCTAGCTCCGCGCCAGGATCGCGGATAGCATTCACCCAAAGCTCGGCGCTTAAACCGAGAGCAGCCAGTAGTATCAAAATGCTGACCTTACGTAACATGTCTCCTCCTTAATGCATTAACTCTATTCAAAACCAACCCGTTGTCAAGGAAAAACTCATCAGTGTAGAACCACAAACTTATTGGCAACGGTTTATACTACAGCGTCAAAGGAGAGGGGGATATATCAACCTCAACTACCAGCTTTGCGCAGATTTCTGTAGTCAATGCTCAAACGAGGGCTATTGACCCTGGCCAAGAAAAGCTCTTTCTCTACTGGTCTGGCGACCCGCCGTTTGATGCATTTGACGTTTCCGCCTATCTCCGAGAGCAAGAAGCGATAGATCTAGAGGATAAAGCGAATATGCAGGAGCAGCAAGGAAGTTGGGCTAATGCAGTATAAACGTATTGTTGTTTACGGTGTTGCACCTCGAAGCGAGGCCTACCGACGCCTTCCTTAAATCGTCAAGATGTTTCCGGGGTAAAAATACCTTGACATCCCGATCCCTGTGACAATAATTAAGTGTTGTAAGTCTAAAGAAACTACAAGGAGGTCGTTATCGAGAAACGTCCAGGTGATAGGTCCAGCTGAAGGCAAAAACAACAAATAATCCCTGAACTGGAGAGAAAAAAATGTATCGAGAAGAGCTTTCAAAAGCACTCATGAGTTTCTTTTTCGGGACCACCGTCTCATCCGCCATAATAGAGAGCCTTGCCGAAAGCCGGATCCCAATGGGAGTGGCCCAGATTCTTGCAAGCGTGCGGGATATCCGACGCATAGAGCTGCCGCAGAGCGCTGTGGAGAGTTCGCTTATGTTGCTTAAGGAGGCGGGTCTTGCAGCGGGCTCTGAAGAGGGGTTTAAGCTTACCGAGCTGGGTGGAGAGCTTGCCGGAAAGCTAGCAGAGCTTCGCAAAGCTCCCGGCAAATAACCCCTGCATACACCGTTTTACACCAGGGTTGCTTCACAGCGACCCCGGGGAGCGGATGGGGAACCGTTTTTTAATCGGCTTTGCCGTTTGAAGAGGGGAATCCCAACCGCTGTTCGGACGTTCTTAAGATGGCGGCAAGCATCTCGGCGTAGCTCATTCCGGCTATCTTCGCCATCTTGGCAAGATGTCCGTCCCAGCACCAGCCCGGATTGGGATTAACCTCCAGCAGCTTGGGCTTGCCCTTGACGTTGAGCCGCCAGTCGAAGCGTGCATAGTCGCGGCACTCCAGGCGTTCGAACAGCATGCTGCTCCACTCGATCAAGGACTTCTCTACCACCTCAGACAGCTTCGCCGGCACGGACTTGAGGTTCCAGTAAGGTGAATCAGGCATCCACTTGGCCTCGTATCCGCAGATGTGGGGAAGGCCTTCGGGCAGGTTGGAGTAATCTTCTTCGACGATAGGAAGCACCTGGTAGGACTCGGGCGGGTTGCCGATGATAGCCATGGTGAGGTCGGCGCCCACCAGGAACTCCTCCACCAGGACGGGCTTTTCGTAGCCAAACTTCTCGCGGATCTCGGCAACCGCGTTTAAAAGCTCCTCTACACTATACGCCACGCTGCGCTGGGTTATGCCGAACGAGGAGTCACCCAGATTGGGTTTGACTATCACCGGGAAGGTAAGGTCTAAATCAAAGGTGGTGTCCTCGGGTTTGATGAACAGGGCGTTGGGCACCGGAATACCCATCTCCCGCGCCACCCCTCGTACCAGTGATTTGTCGTAGCAGAAGGCCATGCACTGCGGGCCTGCGCCGGTATAGGGTATGCCTAAGGTCTCCAGCACGGCGGGTACGTGTAGCTCCTTGCGGGCGTCGTTTTCGAATCCCTCGTCGCAGAAGTTGAGTACATAGTCTATCTTCCCTTTGAGCTTGACAATGTCGTCCAGGAAGGTTGAGTGGTTGTTGTGATAGATGAATTCATAGTCTTCAAGTTGACGCAGCGCATCCTTGAGCTGATCCAAGGTATAGATGTCGTCGTCGTCGAATATACCGAATGGCTTTAGTGGGTCGGGCTTTGAAGGATCGCCCAGAACGACGGCTACGTTCCGCACAAGCTCCTTGGGCTTTTTCCTTGCCGGCGTCCATTCCTTTCTCGTCTGTGCGGATACTAAAATGCGGCGCTGCATCATCCCCAGGTCCTGGTTGCGCTTGGAGTCAGGGCTTATCTCTGAATGGATTGCGATCCCGCTGAAACCGGCCTTGGCTAAGAGGTCTGTTATGCCCTCCTTCGTGTAGAGTCTTTCCGCGTAGAACTGATCAACTATAACCCCTTTTTCCACGTGGGTTACCACCTCCCTTGAGATCAATCGCTGCTTGTCCAAGGAGAGCGAGCGCTCCCTGCAGACGAAGTTTTTTGGATCTATCCACTCCCAGGAGCGCGGCTGGAAGTGTCTCTTCAGATAGGAGCCGTCTGCGATGTCAATCAAGAGCCTCCCCCAGGGTTTCAGGACCTTGGCCACCTCCTTGAGAACCCGCAGGTCGTCTTGCGCCGTCTCGAAGTAGCCGAAGCTGTTACCCAAAATCATAACCGCGTCAAAGGTGTCCGGCGGGTAAGGCAGCTTTCTTGCATCCCCCTCCCTGAACCGGATGCTCAAGGACTCCTTTCTGGCCTGCGATCTCGCGCGCTGGATCAGGTAGTGCGAGCGGTCCATCCCCTCAACGTTGGTGAATCCTCTTCTGGTAAGCTCAAGCGAGTGGCGTCCCTGACCGCAGCACAGATCGAGGATCCTGTCGTCCTGGGATATGCTGAGGATCCCTGAAAACATATCGACTTCCTTGCCGGTGATCTTTACATCATCCACCACGTCTGCGTCGGTCTTTAGATAGAGGGAGTTAAAAAGGCTGCGCCACCAGTCGGGCGCTACGTACTCCTCAAGGTTGGGAACCGGTCCCAGCGAGCGTTGCCTCCCCACAGGCTCCTTTGGTTTTGGAGCAGGCTTCCCCTCAGTATCTTTGTTGCTCATCTTCTCCTCTGACCCTTAAGGGTCTTATTGTCCTTGTTCAAGATCAAACGGTCTTGAAAATACTCGTTTATAGTCCAAAATCAGCCGATGTCAAGTGGTTGGGAGGCAAAGCCCTTGACTAAGACCCGATTTCCCGCATAATATCCCTTACCCAAGGAGGCCTGATGTCAGTCCAGATTCGTGAGGTTCGCACAAAGCGAGAGAAGAAACTCTTTATCTACTTCCCTGAAAAGCTCTACGAGAAACGCTACCCGCAGTGGGTGCATCCGATATATCAAAGCGAAAAGGAGTTCTTCGATCCGGGAAAGAACTCTGCATGGGGCTACTCGGAAGGGGCCCTTTTTCTCGCCTGGCGAGACGGCAAGGTAGCTGGGCGAATAATGGCGCTCATCAATCACAAGTTGAACAAGTTTCGGGCAGAGAACTCCGCACGCTTCGGGTTCTTCGATTCCGTAAATGATCAGGAGGTTGCATCCGCGCTCCTTGCTGCGGCGGAGGAGTGGGCGCGATCCAAGGGGGCCGACCGCATCGTGGGTCCTTTAGGTTTCACCGATCTCGATCCGGAGGGGATGCTGGTTGAGGGGCACGAGCATCGCACCTCTATCGTCACCTGGTGGCACCCTCCCTACGCTTCCAGGCTCGTGGAGGCGGCGGGATATAAAAAGGAAACCGACTGGATCACCTATCTTGTGGACCTTCGCGACCCCTTGCCGCCGGTCTATTCCAGGATCGCCCAAAGACTCCTTTCCCGCACAGATTACAGGCTCAAGGAGTTTAAAAAACGTGCCGAGCTCAAGCCGTTCATCGTACCGATCTTTAGACTCATAAACGAAGCCTACCAAAATCTCTACGGGTTCTCGCCTCTGAACGAGGAAGAGATCGGAAAGGTGGCTGCCGACTATATACCTCTGCTTGACCCGCGGTTTGTGAAGGTCGTTTTGCTGAATGGAGAGGTGTTGGGCTTCGCAGTTGGTATCCCTGACATGACCTCCGGTATACGTGCGGCGCGGGGCAGACTGTTTCCATTCGGGATATTCAAGATCCTTGCGGCACGCCGCCGCTCCAAGCGGCTGGACATGCTTCTGGGAGCAATAAAGACCGAGCACCGCGGAAAGGGACTGGACGTTCTGATGGCCAACGCCTTGTGTGCCAGCGCACGCCAAGCCGGGATGACGCACTCGGATAGTCATCACGAGCTTGAGTCGAATCTCAGGATGAGAGCGGAGATGGAGAAGGTTGGCGGCAAGATATACAAGCGCCACCGAATCTACTGCAAGGAGCTTTAAGGAGGAGATGAAATGGGAAGCGTTGTTTCAGTGATTCTGCTTGTTTCTTTCACGGCGGGTGCGGCTCCGAGGGCTAACGCAGGCGAGGTAGTCGAGCAGGCGGCGGTAGGTCTTATGGGGGCCGCGGCAGCCGGATTCCTTGCCGGCGAGCTGGCATGGATCGCGGCTCCCAAGATTACCGATACAACCGAGGAGTACCCGCTTCGCACCAAGCAGCGCGCGGCGGTAGCTTCTGCCTACGGCGCAGGCGTGCCGTTCGGCTCGGCGCTGGGGGTGCACGTCTCAGGGCTTGCCATGGGCAAAAAAACCCCGTTCTGGCCCAAGTGGGTCGGTGCTGAACTGGCCGCTCTTGCTGCAGGCGGGGTCTCGCTGCTTATAGTCTCGCAGACCGACGAAGACACGACGCAGTATAATCCGTATCTGGTAGATCGGCCTGTGGAGGTTTTGGCCGCGGCGCTTCCTGTAGCGGCCGGGGTCGGCGGAGCCTTCCTGGGCGCCGCGCTCGCACATAGACTCGGCTGGGCCGATCGAGGAGTCCCACCTGTTCGCATAGGTCTTTATCCGGCAGGTGACGAATTTGCGGTCTGCGCAGGAATTCTCTTAAGCTTCTAGACCTTTTCGCTGTTTTTTAGATGGTAGCCGCCGGTCAGGTGGTAGTTGGGGATGCGTCCCCGGATGGATCAGGCACGCTCCAGAGAATCGTTTAGCGCTCGGGCGAGCTGGCTCAGGCGGCGCTCTATCAAGGGCAGAGCGAACTCGGTTCTCTCAAGGGAAACCAGGAGGAAGTAGCCCTTACCTAATGCTGAGACATAGTACAGACGTTCTTCTGTTTCAAAGCGCAGCCCCTTCAATTCCGATGCGTCGGGGCTTCCGATGAGCCGGGCTGAGGATTTGCACAACTCATCTATGGCCTGGGTGTCGATTTGCTCCGATGCTCCTTCGGCTGATACTTCAATGATCTTAACGCTGTCCTGGCGAACGATAAGTGCCGATCGGAATCCCGGTGTCTTCTCGCCCCAGTCCTTTATCCATGCCTCTTCCTGGAACCCGCGATCCGGTGGTGGTGGCGGCGACCACTCGGCAACCTTTTCTTCCGGGACGAGTTTGCTTTCCTCTCTCGCGTCCTTGGCGGTTTCCTTGTCCTTCCCGGATGGTACCTCGGCAGGTTCTTTCGCGACCGAAGGCTCAGCTTGCGGTTTTTCCACCAGACGCGCTTCGAACTCAGAGATCAAAGCTTCTACGTCGCGCTCGATGCTTACAACGTCTGCGGTCAGGCCTCGAATCGTTTCGTAGTTCCCGTCGCGTCTTGCCAGGATTTCAGAAAACGCCTCTTCACCGGTTTTGTCTTGAAACTCGGCGTGCACCAGTTTGCCTTTCTCAAAGAAGATCTTTCCTGCCGCGTCCTCCCTTGAAAACCTTACCTTCAAGGCAAACGGTTGCCTGGAGCGTCGTATGGATCTCAAAAGATCCATCATGTGCAGCACGAACGGGCCACGGAACCTCTTTAAGCCTGCGGCGCGTTTAGCCATCGAGCCTCCTTCAACATATTTAAGCCTAAGTCTAGCCCAACCTGCCCCAAAGTCAAGGCCTTTTACCCCTACTTTTACACTTGACCGAGAGGAAGGGAGGAGTATAGTGAAGGTATGAAGGAGGAACGATGAAAATCAAATCCCTGGTTTTGGGAATTGGAATGCTAAGCCTTCTACCTGTAAATAAGTTTGTTGCTCAGTCGGATCAGAAGATACCCGTTGAGATTGTGGATTATTCGGTAGATGTGTTGGGTAGAAGCCTCGTCTATCACGTTAAAGAGGGCATAAGAAGTTCTAACGCATTTAGACTGAGCTATGGTAATGAGGTGAGGCTTCAGCTTATAATTGAGACTGGAGACCCTCTTGATGCTATACCTGAGTATTCGAATAGTATGACAGTATATTCAGTTGTATGGGTTCTTAAAGGTGACGATTTATCGTCTCCAGCTCCTATTTATTTGCGAAGTATGCTGAATCGTACTGGGGGCGATGCCATTAAAGTGACAGCGGAGAATATAGTGGTAGAGACGGACAGGTTGGTGACTGATATACTAAGGTATTTAAGCCCCTAAAGCATGATATTACGAACAGCCTGGAGAGGCTGTTCCACATTGTTCCCTTATGGAGTGCAATGACCGTGTCATTGCGGCATCAACGCGGTTGATGCACTCCAAAACACCTTTACACTTGACCGAGAGGAAGGGAGGAGTATAGTTGAGGGTAGAGGAGGATTGTATGAATGAAAAAAGTGCTTCTCCTAAAAGAACAATTTCTACAGATGGGTGGCCGATAACGCCTGAGCTTTGGCCAAATGGGGCACCAAATAGGACAGCCTTTGAGATAGATGATATCGAATTTACGGTTAAGGAGGAAGGCAAACGCAAACAGATAGAACGCATGTTCTGAGTGGATATGGCAAAACCCGATTCTGAAGTCACAGGCTACGCCATCGAGTGGAAGGTTGAACCGTCGTTATGGGCTGGGGGAAAAAACCGCGATTTGTCGCTAGGGGTGGAGGGAATCCGATTTTCCACAGACGGACAGATCATTAAGGCCGAGGCGGAGTCCTCAAGCTTTAGCCAAAAAGAATTCCAAAGGATAGCGTTGGACACAATCAATAGGCTAATTCAATGTCATATCTTATCCACAGGGAGACCTTATAAACTCGGTACACCTAAAATTAAAGTCAAAAAGAACGGTAGGATAACTCACATACTTAGTCCAGCGGGCGGAGTGAATGTTGCTTGTAACGATAGTTACATCTCGATTGATTCTGAGGGTAATATCATTACTGATAGTGAGCGGGAAACTTTTAATCGCAGCTTGACAATCTTTGCTTGGTCCACAGACCCCACTCTTCGAGGAGTTTTGGGCTATTACAGCCTGGCTTTAGAAGGCGTAGACCAACTTGCAACAGCAGGCAACCTCTACATGGCGATGGAGGAGTTAAAAGAAGCGAAGGAGTTTACAAGCTGGTCTGATGCCTATGAGAAGTTAGAGAGGTTCAGCCCGAATTTCTCAAAGACCGAATACGAAGCATTGCAAGAGGTGCTTCAAAACGGTAGACATGCTTATTACAGGTTAAGAAAAGGAGAATTCAAAGACAAGGTTATAAAGTCTTTTCCACTGAAGAGGTGTCAGCTTTCTGCCAGCAAGAAGGTAGTAGGGGAACTTATCCTTGCCTACGTGGAGTGGCTTAAGAAAAGATCGTAGGGGCCGACCTTGAGGTCGGCCCGCCTTTCTCTTAAAGCGCGCCTGGAGGGACTCGAACCCACGACCGTCGGATTAGAAATCCGATGCTCTGTCCTTCTGAGCTACAGGCGCAACGTACCCCACAAGAGTGCTTCGCACTCTTGCGGGGACCCCGACACGTAGTTCCCTTCTTGCACGAGTTTCGGTAACCATCGGCGCTTCACGTCCGATGCTCTGTTCTTCTAAGCTACAGGCGCTGTATCCAATTTTAATGGTATGTCAGCGATTGTCAACGTTCCGAGAGGTTGGATTAAATGTTCCTTTTAGCCTGCGGCCAAAAGATCGCAGATCACTTTAAAACTACGGCCTTCCTTTCACCCCACGAATCTGCTTCGCAGCTTCGCGGGGACCCCTTCATGCTCCTTTTGCCCTAAAGGGCAAAAGATCGCAGGCTATTTCAGTATGATCGCCTTTCGTGTAAGGGTCCTCTGTTTCGCCTCCAGCCGCACCAAGTCAACGAACGTGGCAACACTTCCATATAGATAGATTTTACACACCCGAAATTGCGCCCCTTACCTGGGTTTAGGGTTTAGGCTTAAAGTCTGGATAATCGGCGCTCGAGACAATGGAGCCGTCTTTTGACACTACAAGAAAACTCACACGAGTTTTCAAAACAGGTTCCAATCGTTTCCAGTCTGTATTGTTAAGAATCCGGCAGTCGTACTGGGTTCGGACTAGACGCATGAACTCCTTTAGCTCTTCAGGATAAGGGTGGGTGTAGACAATGGTCAGGTCAAAACCAGGATTCTCCTTAACGTAGTTCTGGGCTGCATTAAAAGCCTGAAACATGGGACAGTCTTGCGGTGCTCCAAATAATATAACATGATCATTGTCAGGTGCCAAGGAATCCGCTAAAAGGTATTCAACGCTGTCGGCTGAAATCAGCTTGACGGTGTCAATCTTCGAGCAGTACCCTCGAGGTCTATGTTTCTCTCGTGGACAGTCTGGACATGGCTCCGAGGTATCTGGAGGCACTTTCCGGATTCCAGTAAGCTCCTCAGCTGAAAGACGTTTTGTTGTCCAGCCTGATTCTCTTTCCTCTCCGTAATTGGGAGTTACTATTTCATACCTGCCGACTACCACAGATGTATCGTCTTGAGTTTCGAGTAGGTATACTCCTGAGGAATCGGCATAAAGGAAACGCTTATCTGTAGAGGCATATCCCAAGTAGGTGATATCTTCATCAGAGTACGAGTAGAGGTCAAGATAGAAAGTCGGATGAAGTACTCGAGGTATAAGCAGTTGGTTCCGGTTATACGTATAAGGAGGATAAGAGTAAGTCCACGTGGTAAGCCATTCTTCTATTTCTTCGTTTAGTCTTCCCTCTTTATTGAAGAAAGTGACAGAGCTATCGAGATCCTCTGCTTCTATAATGGGATGGAAATGTGGTGGAACAGTTTTTCCCACAATAACAGTTTTATCATTTTTTATTATATAAATATTTGGAAGAGTGGTGACATTGCCTACAACCTTTCCTCCGGGCAAGATACATATATGTTTAGAGACGAATGGTTTAGCCACCTTTCCCTTGGATTCCGCTTGTATCATTGCGGTTTCGTCAAGGTTAAAATAGAAGGGTTCAATTAGGGGGTCAAGATTGAAAACCGCAAAAAAGGGATGACGAGGCTCATCCATACTCGATCCTCCCATTGCTAACTTCCCATATTTAAGTGAAGCAGTAATGATAATCCCTTCATTTACAGTAAGAGGTAGAAGGATGCTGTTGGAAAAATCGCCATTTGCATCAAAAAGATTTAGTCTATTAGAATTATCAAAAGAACCAAATTGATTGTCTTGGGTTGCAAAAATTGTAGTAACCCCCGTTGTTGCTCCAGGCCTTGCTTTTGTGCCCGGCGGAGATAATATAATCATACGTTGAAGCTCTCCGTCCGGCCCAAAGAAGTAACCCCAACCTTTACCGGGACCTCTTTCGACCATAAAGATTTCTCCCGTCGGCAAGCGGGCGAAAAGAGGTCTGGGATGGTATACTTGAGCGATTGGTTTTTCTATAAACTTAGGTCGATAAAGGTAAATTTCGTTTCGTTTTATGAGACTGAATGTTTTTAATTCTTTTCCCTTTTGGGGTTCAACACCTAACAAAAGCACGCTCAACAGAATTGTCTTCAAAAGGTCCATCATATGTACCTCCTCTGCACTTTAGGGTTGCAGGGGATATTTATCCCCTGCAACCCAGTGTTTTCTCTTTTTACTTTATACTTCCTAGTACTCTACTCAGGACAATCTACAGTTACCCAATCCTGTAGGGCCTCTTTGGAGTAGATTATGAAGTAACGTCCCTCGGGGTCAGCTGTGTATATGTTTTCCTCAGGGTCTGTTATGGATGCTGTCAGATATACACACACGGCATCTTCGCCGTAGTAGGAATCGCAATCCCTTAGTTCGTTTAAGAGTTCAGGCCATTCACAAGGCGCATCTAAATTCAACTCGTTACAGCCACAATCAGAATCACTAACATTAGGACACTTACAGTCTAGTTCTACTAGGTTGCCTTGGTAGGGTTGTATACCGTAAGTCGGCGTTGCCAGCAAGGCTATGCCTAAGACTATACCGATGAGTGTTGCTATTGTTCCTTTTTTCATGTTCGCTCCTCCTTGAAGGTTTATTGGTTAATACTCGGCAACCTTAAGGGGAGAATATCATTCCTTCCCCCCCCCCCGAGGCTGTCCTCGCTCTTCTTGATTATAAACAATTTTATAAACTTGTCAAGCCCTTTAAGGGCTTTTTTAACGGAACCGACCCTTTACCCTATAAAGTCGCTTTGCTGCTTGGCGGTTGACGTCGTCACGGCCTGATGGGAATACCTGGTGGGATACGTCCATATCCAGCTTGACAATGCTGGATTATCCGGCATAGTAATACATGGGTCGAAGTTTGTCGGGCATGCGAGCTGTCGCTGGGCTGGCCGTGATTTTGTCCTCCGGCTGCGCCATGAGGCAGACCTTTGCAGATCTCAGCAGGAAGAGGGGTCCTGTCAGCCCAGAGGAGATCAAAAGGTACGAGCGGTTCGTCAAACGCAACGCGCCCGGGGAGCAGGCTTTCGTGGCGCTGGAACGCGTTGCCGAGCCTTACATCCGTGCCGGCGAGTGGGAGCAGGCGGCAGAGGTCTACGAGCGCTATCAGGGGTGGTTTGATACCATGGACGAGCGGTTTGAAAAGGTAATCGCGCTGCTTGAGGCTGCCGAAGAGGGTCTTGTGGTCGCCAACCTGGGTCAGGGTATCAACACCAGCGCTCACGAAGGGTTGCCCGTACCCACAGCCGACGGAAGGTACCTTTATTTTACCGGCAAGGACCGCTCAGACGGCTTCGGCGAGGAGGATATATTTGTTTCCATATTCGAGAACGGCGGATGGGGCAAGGCTGAGAACCTGGGTGCGGGTGTTACGGGTGTTACGGGCGTTACGGGCGTTACGGGTGTTACGGGTGTTACGGGCGTTACGGGTGTTACGGGTGTTACGGGTGTTAATACGATGCGGAACGAGTCGCTTTGCTCGATCTCGGCGGACGGCAACCGGCTTATACTTTTCGGCAACTACCCGGGCAGCTTTGGTGGCGGCGACATCTTTTATTCAGACAGGACCCGGCATGGTTGGGGCAGGATGCAGCACCTGCCCAGGCCTATAAACAGCATATACTTCGAGTCCGACGGGTTCATCTCAAGCGACGGCAAGGTGATACTTTTTACCTCGGACAGGCCCGGCAACATCGGGGAATTTCACCCCAAAGACGAGCCGTTCCACGGCAACACCTGGGGGAATACCGACATATACGTCTCGCAGCGCACCGAGCAAGGCTGGAGCGAACCGATCAACCTCGGCCCGATTATCAACACCCCTTTTGCGGAGCGCACGCTGTTCCTTCATCCTGACGGCAAGACCCTTTACTTCTCATCGGACGGTCACTACGGTCTGGGCAGGCTGGACGTGTTCAAAACGGTCCGGCTGAGCGAGACATCGTTGACCGAGTGGAGCGAGCCTCGCAATCTGGGCAAACAGATCAACACCGCGGGCGACGACTGGGGGTATACGGTTGCCACATCCGGAGAGGTTGCCTACTTTGCCGCGTATGGGGTGTATGAGGGGTACGGCGGTTACGACATCTACTCGATCACCCTGCCCGGCCAGGCGCGGCCCGAGGCGGTGGCAACCATCCGAGGCAAGGTTACCGACGAGCAGGATAACCCCCTGACCGCGGCGATAAAATGGGAGAATCTTGAGACAGGCGAGAACATAGGGGAACTCAGAAGCAATCCTCAAGACGGGAGCTACTTCATTGTCCTGCCCCTGGGGGCAAACTACGGCTACTACGCGGAGAAGGAGGGCTACTATCCGGTTTCAAAGAACGTAGATTTAACCGAACAAACCGAGGCGGTGGATATAACGGAAGACATCATCATGGCCTCGATTTCAGAGATCAAAGAGAAGGGAACAGCGGTGCGGATCAACAACATCTTCTTCGAGTTCGACCGCTACAGCCTGAAGCCCGAGTCCTTTCCTGAGCTCAACCGCCTTGCAAAGGTGCTCAATGAGAGCCCGGATATGAAGGTGGAGATAGCGGGCCATACCGATGATATCGGCACCGAGGTGTATAACCTGGAGCTTTCGTGCAAACGAGCGCAGTCGGTGGTCTCATACCTTGTTTCGGTTGGATGCAATCCTGCCAACCTAATTCCCAGAGGCTACGGTGAGCAAAAGCCCATCGATACCAATGAAACCGAGCAGGGCCGGGCACAAAACAGAAGAGTAGAGTTCAAATTCCTGAAATAATCATCGTGAGCAACTTCCGCAGGGATCTACCTTATGAAGCTTGAGACAGGGGAGCTTAGGTAAACCGCAAGGATGGTGGTATTGAGAAAAAACCTACCACATCTCCTTTAGGTCCCGCCTGAAATCCGGACGATATCTTAACTCCACCCCCAGCCTATCCTGTACCCAGCCGTTATCGAAACCAAGATCAAACATGTAGGAGGCCACATCCTGATACTCACGAACGGTCAGGGTTCGATCGTAAGGCGTACCCTTCATCCTTGACGTAGGGAAGTACTGCCCCATGAGTGAGATAGCAACCTGCGTATCTGTCACCTCCTTGAGCATCCTAAGCACCCCCTTGGTATTCTCGACCTCACCGGGTATCATCAAGTGACGAACTATCAACCCTTTACGCGCTATCCCCTCCTCTCCCTCATCATCGGTCTCAAGCTCGCCCACCTGGCGCCACATCTCAGCAAGGGCTATCCGATTTATTGCTGGATAATCCGGCGCTTCTGAGAGTCTCTTTGCAAGCTTTGAATCTGCGTACTTTGCGTCAGGGAGGTAGATGTCAACGATTCCATCAAGCAGCTTTAAAGCCTTAAGCGACTCGTATCCCCCGCAGTTATAGACGAGCGGAAGCCTAAGTCCCTCTAATGCCGCGACTTTCAAGCCTTCCAGCAGCCAGGGCAGGTAGTGTGATGGCGTTACCCAGTTTATGTTGTGCACACCCTTGTCCTGCAGGGCCAGCATCCCTTTAGCGAACTGCTCCACCGAGATATCCACGCCCTCGCCTTCAAGGCTTAACTGCCAGTTTTGACAGAACTTACAGCGAAGCGAGCAGTGGGAGAAGAAAACCGTTCCGGATCCCCGGCAGCCTGAAAGCACCGGCTCCTCGCCTAAGTGTCGTATGAACGTAGATACCCGTAACACCCCCTCCGCCCGGCAGACTCCGAGTTCTCCCTCAAGTCGCCTCACCCCGCAGGCGCGTGGGCATAACTTACACAAATGCGCAAGTTCCCAGGCCTGCCCGATACGCTCGTCCAGTTCACCGGACCGCACCAGGCCAAGGTAGCGAGGAACTGTTTTAGTCACGCGGAATTTTATTCATTTATAGAAGGAGGTCAAGGGGCTGCAGGTTTTATGGACAAAAGCTGGACAAAAGCGCGACTGCGTCGCAATTACAGATTACAGATTGAAGATTCAAGATTGAAAGATTTAAAGATAGCTCCGCAAGCGTCATCCTTCGGTAGCGAAGTTAGTCTTCTTTGGCAAGTAGTGTACCCTATGGGGTAAGAATTGCCCCAAGTGGCACGCTGCCACCTCACGCTACTTGAGTCCAAGATGTTGGTATCTTTTGTGCATACATCCTCAGACCGTGGGGGGGAAGGATTCCCAATAACGAAATCCCTCTCGCTTTCCAAGGTGTTGCACTTCATTATTGAACCCACGCTTTTCAATCTTCCTGAGTCGGGCGAGCGGGCGATTAAGATCACGGGCAAGGCCGTTCGCGCCAAGCTCGACGCCATCGTCGCCGACGAAGACCTCAGCCAGTACATTCTGTAAAGCTGCGTATATCCAAGGAGACCACATCGGCGTATCTGCCCAAGCTTGATGAGGTTGTCTCGAAGAAAGAGATCCTTGAGTTGCAGAAGCCGGCGCTTTCACTTAAAGTCCGTGTGGTGATTGGCAGGGGTGTCAAATGGGGGGCTCACCTAAAAAGTGCTATAGGAGGACTTGACAAATAGACATTTACAAATATTATTACACTAAGTAGGAGAAAATGAATGTTCCACTTAACGAAAGTTAGAATTCAAAACTTCAAATGCTTTGAAGACACGGGGTGTATTAAGATTGAACCCGGATGTACTACACTCATTGGAATGAACCAATCGGGCAAGAGTTCTTTCCTTGAAGCGATCTCATACTTAGGCGATGATAAAGAGATACCTGAAAAACATTGGAGGATAGATCAGGGGAAAAAAGTACATTCCCCCCGAATAGAAGCTTGGTTTCAAAGTGACGGTGAAACATGGCCGGAAATTCTAGAAGCCAGAAATCCACGCTTGTTGGGAATCGTTAAGCCGCTCCGACGCTTTCGAATAATAAGAGATGTCTCTTCCCGTTCCATTGATTTCTTGGATGAAGAAAACGATGAAGTATTACCCGATGAATCGCTGGAAAAGATAGAGGAAAATATTAAACGCAATCTTTGGGGTTCTGCCTCACCGATTGATGAGTGCACAGAAATCCTTGCGCAATTAAAACAAGATGGCCTGCTCGTTGATTTTTGGAAAACGATAGATGAAATAATGCCTAATAAACAAATACTTCCTCAGAACAGAGCTGCAGTAATCAGAGCCATAGAAGATCTCAAAAACCAAATCGAAGAAGCATTTAGCAATTCAATAATTAGCGAAAAGGCCGCTTCTAACTTAACTGAATCTATTGATGAAATATTACAAACCATTAACGCAAATCCAGCAGGGATTGCAGTAGAGAATTTAATAAAAGGCTTCAAGGATTCCATTGATCAATTAGAAGAGAGTGGAGAGCTACTAGATCAATCTACTTTCCTTCAAAGAAATATGGAAGACCCAGAAGACATAGAAACTATAATCGAAACCGTCGAGGCATGGGGGTACAAACGGAAAGGTGCTCTTCTTAAAGCATTAAAACACCTATTAAGAATAAGAAGCTCACGTTTAAAAGTCTCAAACCTAAACGACCTTGCTAAGGAGGCAATTACAACGATATATTTTGATGAGTATACCGATAGACTTCCAGAGGACTTGCCAAAAAAGAAAACACTCACTGAACCTATGGTTAATTTGCTACTTAAAATCGCGGGGGAAAGCCAAAGTATACTGAAACAAGATTACAGTCCTGATCGGATATTTGAAATGGAAGAAGCTTCTGCTCACTTCACTAACCAAGTAAGCCAATACTGGACCCAAGAGCCTCTTATAGTAAAACTAGCTACTGACGGCAATATTTTCGGCATCCGGGTTGCCACCATACTTGAAAATAAAAAAGAAACCCGCCCACGGCATCCTAGCGAGTTAAGCAGAGGTATGCAGTGGTATCTCGGTTTCTTTACTAAGTTTTGGGGTGAGTCTGATATGGAGCACAAAAATGCTATCCTCTTGCTAGACGACGTCGCCGTATATCTCCATCCAAGCGGACAGAAAGACTTGCTTAACTTGTTTGGAAAAATGAGTACTTCTAATCAGATAATCTACAGTACCCACTTTCCTTATCTTGTTCCTACCGATTTATCTAAAATAAGGGTTTGCTTAAATAGTAGGGAAAAGGCAACTATTTACAATAAATTCACTCAGGTGTCGCTAGATGAGCATTCGAAACGCGCGGATGCACTCGCACCGATAAGAGCTTCACTCGGTATTTCTCTTGGGGATTCGATGTTCTCTGGAGATAAGACCCTGATCGTTGAAGGAATCACAGATAGATATTACCTAGAGGCTTTGAGTAGGTATCTCAAGAAATACAAAAAACCAAATATTGAAAGCAAGGAACTAACAATTCTCCCTGCCGGAGACGCAGATCGCGCAGTCAAGTGGGGGCTGTTTCACGAAAAAGAGGACCTATCTTACTTTGTTCTATTGGATTCAGGCAAAGAAGGAACTCGACAAAAGAACCACGCTGAATCCACATATGGAGATTTCATAAAAGGGAAAATCGAGTTGCTCCACACAATGTGTGGCGCATCAGAAGAGGATAAGATCAAGGATATTGAATCGTTTATTCAACTCGGTTTTCCAGAACACGCTAAGAAAAAACATAACGTTGATGAGGCTGTGAGGTTTGCGAGATTCTTGGATGAACAAACTGACGATTCTCTACTAGGAAGCTCCGATCCTAACCTAAAGAATTTTTGGAAGCTATGTAAAAATCTCTTTGAAGCCGTAAAAAAACACTTAGATATCTGACCTCTTAACCCCACCCTTGACATCTCCCTTGGGTCAGCGTCGGTTTTTGCCAAAAATATCCCAAAATCGCCCATTTTGTCCACCTTTTGTCCCATTTTTGTCCAGCTTTTGTCCACCTTTTGTCCAGCTTAATTGTGACGAGTTCGATGTAAACCTGACCGGGTTTGCGCGGCAAAGGCAGGGCTTGACATCGCCCTTTGGGAGGGGTATAGTAGGGGGAACCGGAGTGAATTATGGAGCTAAGTAAGTATGAACACGTGCTTGTCACCGACATCGGCAGCACCACGACCAAGGCGCTTTTGATTGCGCGCGACGGCGATAAGTACCGCTTCGCCGGCGAGTTAGAGGTTCCCACCACCGTAGAGAAACCTGCAGAAGACGTCAAGATTGGCCTCATCGAGTCGGTGCGGAAGCTTGAGCAAAAGACCGGCACGAAGATTCTTACGGGCGGCAGGATAGCTGTTCCATATCTGACCACAAGCTCGGCGGGCGGCGGGCTTCAGATTTTGGTGTTCGGGCTATCCGCGGTGGAGACCGGCCGTGCGGCGGAAATGACCGCCTACGGCGCGGGCGGCGTGATTTTGCAAACCTTCACAATAGACGATCAGATACCGGCGGTGGACGAGATGCGTCTGATCCGCGAGCTTCACCCTGATTTAATTTTAATGGCCGGCGGAGTTGACGGCGGCGCGATCTCGGGCGTGGTTCGGCTGGCCGAGTTATTGTCGCTGGCCGATCCTGAGCCTAAGTTCCGCCAGTCTGCACGCATCCCGCTTGTCTTCTGCGGCAACGTGAACGCGCGAGGGTTCGTTACCCGCGTGCTTGAGGATAAGTTCGAGCTGCACGTTACCGACAACATCCGCCCGAACATGAATGAGCTTGCTACCGAGCCGGCCAAGCGCAAGGTGCACGAGCTGTTCATGAAGAACGTGATGGAGCGCGCCCCTGGCTACGCCGAGCTTAAGAACTGGGTGGCCGCGGACATCATTCCCACACCAGCCGGGGTCGAGAATATCTTAAGATTATACGGCGAGAAGCTTAAGGCAAACATCCTTATGGTGGACATGGGCGGCGCGACCACCGACATCTTCTCGAATATCTCAGGCTCCTATCATAGAACGGTGGCGGCGAACATCGGGATGAGCTACTCGGTATCGAACATTTTGGCCGAGGCCGGTGCGAAGCGCATAATGCGGCACCTGCCCGACGGTTACTCGGAGGAAGAGGTAAGGGATTACATCTCAAACAAGATGCTGAACCCGACGTACGTGCCGCGTTTTGCGTGCGAGCGGGTGCTTGAGCAGGCCGCGGCAATCGAGGGGATCAGCGTGGCCTGGGAGCAGCACATCGAGATGAACTTCAAGGTCTCGCGGATAGGACGCCTGGATAAAAGGAGATTAAGGAAGGACGTCAACAAGTTCGAGGAGCTGTTTTATATGACTGAGGAGCGCTACTTCCAGCTCTCGGACATTGATTTGATCATAGGTGCTGGCGGGGTGCTTTCTCACGCGGAGCGCAGGGAAGAGGTGTTCTGGATGCTTGCCGAGGGGTTCAGGCCTTCGGGGATCACGAAGCTCGCGGTTGACCGCGGGTTCAAGAGCCCGCACCTCGGGGTTTTGGCAAAGCTGGACGCTGAGGTTGCGCTTGGGCTTTTTGAAAACCAATGCCTTGAGGAGATCGGCTACGTTGTGGCGCCGGTTGGCAAGCTTCATCCCAAAAGGCTGGCACTCACCATCAAGGACAGCCGAGGCCATAAAGCTTACGCGCTGCAGGGCGGGGAGTTTTTGTATCTTCCCAAGGGCGGCGATCTGGAGATACTGCTGGAGAAGGGGTTATGTATTCGCAACAACCTGGAGAAGTTTGAGTTAAAAACCTCCCTGCCCGTGCTTTTCGACTGCCGTGGCAGGGGCGAAAAGCTGCTGGGCGTGCCGCTTGCCTGCTCAGGGATAGAGGAGTTCTCGCCAGCCGCAGGGGCGTTCAAAACAGAGGTAAGGAAAGAAGCGGCTGAGATATCTGCAGGCGAGTACAGAATCCAGCGAAGGCTTCCGTACGAGGGCGAGATATTCGTTAGACCCGGCCAGGAGGTAAAGCCCGCTGACGTGATAGGCGAGAACCGGTTCGGCCCGCCAAAGCTCTATATCATCGATATGCAGCGAGTCGTAGGATACGATAAGCCGTTGAGTGAGGAGGATTTCCTCAAAGGAATCAAGGTAAAGATCGGTGATGCGGTCAGACTGGGACAGAACATCTTTCACTTCAAACCCAAAGGCGCATTGCAGATTCCATACAACTATCAATCTCCCATCAGGGGCATAGTGACGGGTATCGAGCAAGCCAGTAAGATGATAATAATGCGGGAGATACAGGACTACGACGGCAAACCTCACGTTGTAGACGTGGCCGGCAAGCTGGACGTAAAGCCCGGACACATCAAGGCGCACATAAAGTTCCAGGAGGGCGACTTTATCGAGATAGGCCGGATAATCGCCCAAAACACGTCACAAGGCCGATTCCTGGTGGCAAAGGCCACCTCAACCGGGATGTTGAAGAAGATAGATACAAAGAAGGGCACGGTTACGATCCAGTACGAAATCACGCCGATACGACTGCGCTCGTTCGTTTCGGGCAAGGTGAGCAGGGTCAAGGAGAACCTTGGCGTCGAGATAACAGGCCAGGGCACAACGCTTTACGGCATCATAGGCTTCGGCGGCGAGGCATCGGGCAGGCTGGCGTTTCTTGATGCCGCCGACGGGCTTGAGGGGTCGCTGAAAGACCGGGTATTGGCGGTGGCAAGCCCGATTGACGATGGGTTCTTGAGAAAGGCTGCCGAGGTCGGCGTGGCCGGGCTAATCGCGCCCTCGATTCACAACGCCGATTGGGTCCGCTTCTACGGTTCCGAGATCGGGGTGGCGCTTACCGGCGACGAGCAAATCCCGTTCACGTTGATACTTACAGAAGGGTTCGGGCGCTTTGAGATGAACGCGCGCTACCGCAGCTTTTTTGAGGCCGCGGCGGGCAAGCTGGCCAGCATTTCGGGCCGCACCCAGATTCGCGCAGGCGTAACGCGGCCCGCGGTTATCGTAAGCGATTGACTATACACGAGATACAGAGTTCTGTCAATTTCATACGGCACAAATAAGGTGGTCAAAAGGTGGTCAAAAGCTAGACAAAAGGTGGACAAAAAGTGGACAAAAAGTGGACAAGGGCGCGACTTCGTCGCGATATCAAAATGCAAATTTCAAAGTTAAGGGGGCTGATTGCTCACAGCTATCGGCTGACGGCGAACCGTATGGGTCCCGGCGCGGCTGCGTCAGCTGACGTGTGGGGTAGTAAAAGATGGACAAAAGCGCGACTTCGTCGCGATATCAAAATGCAAAAGTCAAAATGCAAATTTCAAAGTTAAGGGGGCTGATTGCTGACGGCTAACAGCTGACGGCGAACCGTATGGGTCCCCGCGCGGCTGCGTCAGCTGACGTATGGGGTAGTAAAAGTAAAGGGGTGTCAAATGGGAGGAAATGGAATCAACGGGATTCGTCTCCTTCCCTTTCAATCCCAGACTTAGCCTCCTCTAGTAGCTTTTGGTCCACTAATGCTTCATGAACTTTTTTCCCAAAATCCTTCGAATACTTGTAAGCCCATTTTCGTATTTCGTCTTCTTTATGCCGCGCATCTAGCAAGGGCACATTCTCCACTTTTCTCCTCGCTATCACATTAAAACTTCTTTCAGCTACTAAATCTGCAATAAACACCTGACCTACAAGAGTCTTTTTATATTGTCCCTTGTCACCCAGGTAATGTTTCACTGTTGGGAAATTCATATAGATAATGATTTCTTTTGTCTCTTCGCTGTACGAACTTCTTTGAATCGGGTTCTCTTCGTAGCTAAAATGTGGTTTGTCAAACAGGCCTTTTCTTTGTTTTTCATCCTCTTTTTCTTTCGATCTAATTTTGACTTCACAGCAGGCCATGTAGTTTTCATATTCTGCTGTGATGAGGGCCTGAGTCCCAACACCTTCTCCCCATACTTCTAAGTGGTAAGTTGCTACGTTCTTTACTGCATCAAACTCGTTTACTGTTATTGTTTCCTTCGAGACCTTTATCGATTCATCTTCACTCTTAATTTTTATTTCACTGCCCCCTTCTATCATTTTTACATATACAAGAAGGGATATCCGCCGTACTTTATTGGGCCTTAATGTCAGCGTTTCTGGCTGGAAGGCCATACCTTCTTCATACAGGATTTCCTTCTCAGGTATTACAAAGATCTTCGCTTCAAGTTCTATGTCACTAGCAACAACTTTGAGTGTCCCCCCCTTGTTTGCTTCGACCCCTTGAATAGAAATAAAACGAGTAATAATACCGCCACGGTCTTCTCTCGTTATCTTAACTTCAGGCGTTATAACACGAATTGCACTACTGTCACACGATATTTTAATCAAAGCGCCAGGGCGGAAAACTCGAGTATCAATTCGAAGCTTAAGGTTGTAACGCCTACCTACTGTTATTTCTGCAAATTGAGGGATAAGAATAATCCCGTCAGGTGGTGGCTCCAAAGCTTCGGTTGAAACATCACCAAGATTAACTGCGGTCTGTGTTTCCTCTTCGGCAATTTCGTTAAGGATTTTGATGGCTTTCTTGTATCTTTTTTGCGCTTCGAAATCAATCTTGGTTTCTGCTTCCCTTTTTTCACGAAGTTTCTCCACTTTGATTAACTTTGCAAGTCGCTCTTCAATTGCTTCTACAAGTTTTTTACAGAAAGGGTGCCTCTTGTTTAAGCCTTCCCGCTCTTCTAACAGAACGGGCTCTTCCTTGTCAAGGAGTTTTTTTCTAAATCCATCTACAACAACTTCACCAAAGAATCTAGAAGCCAAGGGTTCTGTATCATATTTGAAAAGTGACATATCAAGAACGACCTCTTTTTCGTCAAGAATGAGCAAACCCCCGAGACGGTCGTCTCCAGTTTGGTCGAGTTCGACTTGTGCGCGAAAAACAGAAATTCTTACAGGGAAGTCACCATGTTTATCTGTTTCAATAATGAAATCATCAGTTAAGATCTCTTCACCAGGTAGGTTTGGACCTCTTAATTGTCTCTTCTCTCCTTTATTATTTACTAAGAGAACTTTCCTTCTTCTGTTCATCATTATTTTTCTTAGCATGTAGTTATTCGCGATTTTCTCTTGGAGATTTGAGAATCTAGGAAGACTGCCTATCAATTCTCTGTTGGCTTCAAAGTAAGCAACTGTTCCGTTTTCTTCGATTTTGTGCTTCTCTCTAAGCGCAGGCGTTGCCTGCCTAGGCCCCTTGATTTCCCACTTGATCTCATCTGAGTTTTTCTCGCTAAAATAAAAAAACTCAGTGAAGTATCCATCTTTAAAAGTACATATCTTACCATCTATCATCATTGCAAGGACATCCTTGGCTCCTTGACCGAAATAACCACGACTATCTTTTCCGCTTGTCGCAGCTCCATATTCTGTAAAGCCCTCTTCAACTTTATCAGCAGACATCCCCTCACCGTAGTCTCGGACCTCAAAAAAACCACGTCCGTCTTGCTGGTTATATGCAATAACTATTACACCTTTACCGGAAAGCTGGTTTTGTCTTTCGAGTTCACGGTAGCTGTCATCCGAATTTGTAATGAGTTCAACTAATGATCTAATTACACTCCCCTGAGTCCCAACTCTCATCCTTCTACGCAAATGCCTATCAGAAATTCTCAACACACCTGTTTTCGTTGTTACTTTCATTATTGCCTCCTTGTTTGTTTAATTTCTAAGAAATCCTTGAATCTCTGGCTTAAGTAACTTAAGAATTCGAGGAGTTCCTTCCTCTCAAGCTCTTTAGTCAGAATCTTGAGCGATTGAAAATTATCCCTTAAAGTCTCCTTTGAGGAGTCTAACGTACCCTGTAATAAATAGCAAAGCTCTGCCTCAGTGATGGCTTCTTTGTCTCCTTGGGAATACTTCACGTAGCCTGGAGATTTTTCAACCTCTCTTAGGATGCTTTCTCTTCTTGGCATGCGTGAAGGGGTTTTAGGATGCCTCAATGATTTCTTTGACAAAAGAGCTTCAGCTTGAGCTGCAACTCTTAAAGTCATATCTGTAATCCAAAAGCCATGGGAAGTTTTACCACCTATCCAGTGTCCTTTGTAACGTCGGCGTAAAGCCTTATCTACACGTAAGGCATCAGGATACTCAGGATAACGGGCCAAGGAGAATTTTTTCGGGAAAAGCAGAAAGGCACCTACAACAATATTCTCAAATGTCAACTCAATGTTAAGTCTATCAAGTTCAACCGCTGTATACATAATCAATCTGTCAAGATCGATCGAATTATACTGCTCAGGATCGAACGGCTGGAGCTCTTCTATTTTCTCATTCATGTACCGTCCTCATAATAGGAAACTATAATATAAATCGCAAGCTTGTCAAGCCTTCTTTTTAAGCCTTCGTTTGGCGTAGAGCAGGTAGAAGAGTTTGCGGGGCATGTGTTTGCAGATGAACGCTATCCACCTGTTGCGCCGGCCAGGGATGCAGATGACCTTGCCGCGCTCAAGGCATGCGAGCGACGCCTGAACCACCTTATCCGCGGACATGAACCTGTGCCGGTGAAAGATGGGATGCTCAGGGCCGTAGCCCAGCTTCATGTGAAAGTCGGTGCGGGTAAACCCCGGACACAGCGCCTGAACCCTTATGCCCGTGCCGCCGAGCTCGATGTGAAGCGAGGAGGAGAAGCTTAAAAGGAACCCCTTGGTTGCGTCGTACATCAGATTGCGCGCGCCGATCAGGAACGCGGCGATGGATGATACGTTGATTACCGCGCCCCAGTTGTGCGTGCGCAGGACAGGAATGGCGGCATGGGTTAAGCGGACCGCGGCGATGTCGTGCACCTTGATCATATCCACCTGGGCGTCGATGGAGTCCTCGGCAAAGAGTTCGAGCCTGGTGTATCCTGCGTTGTTTATGAGGATGCGAAGGTTTGGCATCCGGCGGATGGTATCCTCGACCTCGCGGAGCCGGCTTTCGTCGGCAAGCTCGGCGATCATGTAACCTGCGAGTATTCCGTGCCTTGTGGAAAGCTCCGCGCACCGCTCTTCCAGGAGTTTCTCCCTGCGCCCGGTGAGAACCAGGTCGTAGCCCATAGAGGCCAGCTTTCGCGCGAACGCCGCGCCTATTCCGCTCGATGCGCCGGTGATGAGCGCTGCGGGTCTTTTTTGCGTCATCAATCTCTCCTTTAGGAAGTGTATACTGAAGTGGGGAGAACGCAAGGGCTTGTGTGTGCCTGCGGCGTCAGCAGTGAGGATGTGGGGTGATACATCTTGACAAATAAACCGGGATGGTTATGCTCATAAAAACCGGAGGCAAGATGAAAAGGATGCTTATGATTTCCGGGCTGCTTTTGATTGGTCTTACAGGAGCAGCTCAGGCAGCGCACGCAGGACATGGGGACGTGGGGCTTGGTATCCAGCTAGGTGAACCCACCGGAATCACCGCCAAGTTCTGGCTCAACCGAACGGGTGCCGTTGACCTTACGGTCGGCTGGGACCTGATTGCGAACCGCTTCGCCGTCCAGGCCGGGTATCTTTACCACTTCCCTCTTGATGTTCCCACAGGCTCGCTTGCCGCTTACGTTGGTGTAGGTGGATTGCTGGGCGGAGGCAGCTACCGTCCTGACCATCCCAACTATCCAGACGAGGCGTACATACTGCTTGCCGGGCGCATCCCTTTGGGGCTTGAGTACATCTACAGCCCGATAAGCTTCTACGCGGAGCTCGACCCTCTGATCGAGCTCTTGCCTGAAACAAAACCTCGCTTGGGCGGCGGACTGGGCTTCAGGTTCTACTTTTAGTTACCCGACAACTGGCTCCTTTTGTCCCTTAGGGACAAAAGGTCGCAGAGAACCCGGAGAAGGAATTTACGATTTAAGTTGCAATCTTTAATGCTACCTTTCGCCCTAAGGGACAAAAAGTCGCATAAGGTGAAGACAAAACCAGTATCAAAGGCCAGAGGTATAATGTTGCGATCTTTTTGGCTTTGCCAAAAAGGAGCACTACAATAGCTGGACCCCTACGTTAAATCCCAGCCAGATGTTGGTCCAGGGACCGCTGATGTCGCGTTCGTGACTGTAGAGAGGCAAGCCGACAATCGGAATATCCTCGCCGTCCCATTCGGTGGAGTGCCAGACGTTTAAGGTCGGGCCGAGGGTCAACGCCACCTTGGGGGTGATCTGCCAGCCGCCGGTGACGCGAAGCCTTGCAAGCAGACTTGACCCTGTTTCAGTAACCGGCAGAATGCCCTCGACGACGCCGTAGCCTACCGCGTCGATATCCACAAACAAGGGATCAAACGGTATGTGCCCGCCTACTCCCAGTCCCAGCTTGTTGTTGGCATAATCGCCCAGCGGGTTGATGCCGTATTCAACCACGGTATAGGCGTGCTTTGCACCGCACTTCAGCCCTACGTTGAGGATCGAGGTCTCGTCCACCCAGGCGTTAACGTGGAACTGTCCGTTACCGACAATGCTGACCAGACCCAGGGGCACGCCAGTCATCTCCTCGGCGACGTTCACCAGGCCAAGCTGCCCCCCGGTGACCTTTCTGGCGATGTTGACAACGCCGATCTGCCCGCCGATCACCTCGCCGGAGATGTTGACGACCGCGATCTGGACGCCACTGTTGCCCTCGGCAAAGTTAAACGGGCCGGCAATCTGAACGCCTCTGACCTCACCAAGGGCAAGGTTGGCTACCCCTGCGAACTGGACCACGTCGAAGTCGCCTACAACCACGTTAAATACGCCTGCACCTTGAAAGCCGGCAAAATCCGAGCCCACAAAGTTGCCCATGCCTGCGGCTTGAAAGCCGGTAGCGTAGCCGCCGACAACGTTGACGACCCCCGCGATTTGAGCGCCGACGAGGTCTGCGCCTACAAAGCTTCCAACACCGGCTGCCTGAAAACCGATTACCTCTTCTTTCTCTATGTTGAATAGACCGCCTATCTCGCAGCCGTGAACCCTCCGGTTCAGGCCTCCGAGTATGTTGAAGGAAAAGTTGGTGGTGACGCTGTAGGAGGTGGGACCGTTGCTTGAGAAGCCGGGAACGCACGAAACGGATATAGGCCTGTCTACGGGATCGGCCTGGGCTAAGATCACCGATGGTATGAAAAGCGCCATGATAATGACGGCTAAGATACGAACACCTTCTGAGTTGCGCATAAAATTCCTCCTCGTGATCTTTTGCGCGAAGCGCAAAAGGAGCATTGAAAACATTTGCTCCTCCTTTTGAGGACTGAACTCAAACTTTCTTGTCGAATTGAATTATAGCTGAGAGTGTGGAGGTGTCAAATGTAGAATGGATAGAAGAACGCTTGCCGAGCGGGTGCTTGTGCCCTAGAGGGGGCGGAGCAGCTATTGCCATCTCAAGTTGTTCGGTGGGTAACATTGTTTCGATAATCAAAATCAAAAAGTTATGATACCTCCCTGACTACCGAACCCAAACTAGAAACAAGATAGTTCAGGTTTTAGCGTCTGCAACCACCACGGCAACTATCTCTCGACTCAAGAACGACCAAAGTAGTTGACAGCCTTGCTAACTTCGTGTATAGTTAGCTTTAGTATAGAATTAAAGGAGGCAATTGTGCCTGGACTTAAGGACGAATTGCAAGAAGTGTTGATTCGCCTCAACAGATCGGCGCCTGAGATAAGATCTTCGGCGTTCGTGAGCCTCGACGGACTCATGCTGGCCTCAGCCTTGCCCAGCGGTACCAACGAAGACGCGATCGCCGCTATGGGTGCTACCGTATTGGGATTGGGTGAGCGTACAACCAAGGAGTTCGCGGTAGGCGAGCTGGAACAGGTTTACTTCAAAGGCGGCGGAGGCTACATAATACTTCAGGCCGCAGGCGATGACGGCGTACTGGTAGCGGTCACGGACGAATCCGCCAAGCTGGGGATAATGTTCCTTTTGCTTTCCAGAACAGCAGAGGAGATTCGCATCATCGTCAATCGAGCTATAGCCCCAAAGGTTCCTCCGCCCCGGCCTGAAGATAAACCATCCGGCCCTGCTACTGGCCAATCACCATCCCCGTGGAGCCACTGAGTTTAGCGATGCCAGGGAATTTGAACAACAAGGGAAACACGGAACAACGCAAATTTAATATGGGAAGTGGCGCGCTGAGCAACCTTTTGTAGATGACAGGCGAATCGAGGGTTTATACGCGTCTCTCAGTTGAGAACTCCGGGAGGAAGAATCGCTGCATCATGATGTGGGAAGAAAGGGAGTGTGTTCGTGCAAAAGGTGGGCTACCATTCTGGAACAGTTTACTGACTCGAGGGCCTGGGGAGCGCGAAGAACTCCAACACTGCCTGATATACCACATCGGCACTCAACCCTTCACCTCGGTCCGCTGCCTTTCCGGCGTCCCTCGCCGCGTAAGTAAAGGAACGATCAATCTTGGTTCAGGAGAGAGCAAATGAAGCTTGCAAAGGTTGTAATAGTAGGCAAGGACGAGGCAGGGAAATCAACGCTTGTGCAAAACATCGTTCCGGGGGCCATTAACATCGAGCGCCACGGACGCACCATAGCACTGGATTACGGCAACAAAGAGCATAAAAACTACAAACTGCATCTTTTTGGAACTCCGGGTCAGGCCCGTTTCCGCATAGTGCGCGACGTAGTGGCAAGGGGGATGGACGTAGCGGTGTGGGTTTTGGATTACTCTCGTCGATTCGACGATCGTGACAAGGAGATCCTTAAATTCCTCAACGAGTCAAAGGTTCCTTTCCTGGTATTCGCCAATATAAAGCCTGGGGTACAGAAGGAACGCCGCCGGGTTACCCGGCTTATAGGAGAGCCCGAAGGACTCAAAGCCATAGTCATCGGATCGGCCAAGTCAGGCTTTCGAGTCGCCGAGCTTTTGGATGAGATAGTGAATATACTGGAGAGTAAGAACGGCTCAAAGAAGGCGAACAGGTTGGAGGATGAATGTTCTGACAACTAACGGGATCCAAAACCGGGGTGTGATTGCAGTTCGGATCAATTAGTTTTAGGAACCTCGTTGTTGGGATCTACGTGAGTGGTGTCGTGTTTGAGGGACCGGCGGCGCAAGGGAGAAAGGATGAGGGAAAAGAGGAAGACTACTGTTCCCAGGATTACGATGGTTGCGCCGGAGGGGATGTCGAGCCAGTAGGAGAGTATGAGTCCGCCCAGTGTGTAGACGAGACCCAGGATCAAGGAGAGGACAAACACCCGGCCGTAACGCTCCGACCACTGAAGCGCGGTGGCGGCAGGAAGAACCAGCAGTGCGGAGACGAGCACTATCCCCACTAACTTGATGGCTGAAACGATCCCCAGGGAGACCAGTCCCAGGAGAAGATAGAACAAAAATCCCTCCGGTATGCCGGAGGCGCGGGCAAGATCGGCATCGAAACTTGAAGCTAAAAGCTCCTTGAAAAATAGAGCGATTATCACAAGGATAACAACCGCAACCGCGGCGATGATCCAGAGATCGGCTGGGGTCACGGCCAGGATCGAACCGAACAGGTAGCTCATAAGGTCTGCGGTATAGCCCTGCTTGAGTGACAGGAAAAGCACCCCCAGGGCCATCCCTGCGGCGAAGAAGATTCCTATGGCGGTATCCTCCCTGATCTTTCCATGACGAGTTACCGCACCTATGCCCAGACCCGCCGCAACAGAGAATATCGAGGCGGAAAGGAATATGGGGATGCCAAGAAGCTGTCCCAAAGCGATGCCCCCGAACGCGGCATGGGCGATCCCTACGCCGATGAAACTCATCCTGCGGAGAACCACGAAGAAGCCCAGAACGGAGAGCAGAACGGAGATAATCACCCCTGCGATTAGTGCTCGCTGCATGAACGCGGCTTGGAACATCACTTCTCCTCTTTTTCAGACTCGTCATGGGGGTGAGAGGGCGGTGCGTGTGTTGCGGGGTGGGGTTCAACCATCCGGTGGGGTACCTTGCCGTGGAAGATCGCCTCCATCTGGGTCCCGTAGATGCGTTGGAAGTGTTCCTCGTCCCAGACGTCGGAGGGGCAAGCATGCATATGCACCGTGCGCGCCACGCAGGCCACATCGTCAACGAAACGAGGCACTACCGCAAGATCGTGGCTGGCGATAAGAACGGTAAGGGAAAACTCCTCTTTGAGTTCCCGGATAAGTGAGTAGAAGCGGTCCTTTGCCTCAACGTCGGCACCCGAGGTGGGTTCGTCCAGTAAGAGAAGCTTTGGTTCGCCAACAAGAGCCCGGGCAATGGCCACCCGCTGCTTCTGGCCGCCTGATAGCGCCCCCACCGGACGCTTGGCCAGTTCTGCCAGACCCACACGAGCAAGCATGGCCACAGCCAGATCGCGGTCGCGCCTTCCCGGACGTTTTACAAGACCCAAAGCCGGATAACGGCCCATCAGGGTAACATCCAAAGCGCTTACAGGGAAGCTTGGATTAACCAAGCTCTCCTGGGGAACGTAACCGATCTGAGAACGCCTAAGATGGTGATACGTAACACGACCTGAGGTCGGTTTGATAAGTCCGAGGATCACCTTAAGCAGGGTAGTCTTGCCCCCTCCGTTGGGGCCGATAAATGCAGTGGAGAAACCGACCGTTATCTCCAGATTCACATCGGAGAGCGCCGTGATCTCCTCAAAACGAACGGTCACGTCCTCAAGGCTTACCAGGGGTTTTTTACTCACCTTTCCCCCATAGCCCGTTTCATCACCTCCAGATTGCGATCCATGAGTTCTATGTAGGTTTCACCCTCTCTCCCCAGGGGATCAAGGAAGAGCACCTTCACTCCCGCCTCCGCTGCGATAACCTGGGCGGCCTTTGGCGAAAGCTGCGGCTCGGCGAACACCGCTTTTACGTCTGCTCCTTTGATCGCCTCTACGATTTCCTCAATGTCCTTCGGGGTAGGCTCCTTGCCTGGCGAGGAGACGATTACTGCGGCGCTCTCCAGGCCGTAGCGGCGCGCGAAGTATGTCCATGCAGGATGGAATGATACGTATTTTTTCGAAGCGAAGGAGATCACCTCCTCCTCGATGCGGGCGTTGAGCGAGTCAAGCCCTTCCAGATAGCGGTCGCAATTGGCTTGATAGACCGTTTTGGCTCGAGGGTCGATACTCATGAGGGAATCCGCGATTGCTCGTGAGATGAGCCTGGCGTATATGGGATCGAGCCAGATATGGGGGTTGGCGCTGTGGTGAGGCTCGTTCTCAGATATGAGTTCTATCCCCGAAACCTTGGCAGCGGTGATGAGGGGTGCATCTTGAGGCAGCAAACCCTCCAGCCAGTGATCGACGTCAAGTCCGATGCGAACAACGAGCTCGGCCTCTGAAGCGGCCTTGGCTTGCGAGGGTGTAGGCTCGAAGGTATGAGGTGACGCATCAGGTGCAAGAAGCGTGGCAACCTGGACCCGGTCGCCGCCGACTTGACGCACGAAATCGGCAAGAGGTGGGATGGTGACGACTACCTTGACCTTGTCGGTCGACGGCTGAGACCGATTCTTCTTGCAAGTTGTGAGACTCATGATACTTAAAGCGATTAGCGTTATCGCCACGACACGCCGCATTCGTCCTCCTTGGTCTTGCATAACTAATAGAATAGTAGGAGAAAGCGAAATGTCAAGGCAATACATGCTCCTTTCGTTGCTGCGCAACGAAAGATCGCGGAGGGAAGCCCCTTGATGAGGTAACCTTTAGTTTACCGAGGCTTGACAACCTTCATTAAATTACTATAATTAAAGTATAAACCGAACCAAAAGGAGGCATCGTGGTTGTGGATCCAAAGCAAGCCCAAATTATGTTGGCCCTAAAGGCCTCACCTCTTGACCGTATTCGGTTGATGAAGACTCTCTTTTTGGTGTGGCTGAGGCGGGGAAAGCCCAGCGCGGGGCCGTTTACTTTTGAGCCATACCTCTATGGTCCATGTTCCTTTGCGCTTTATGCCACGCTGAGAGAGATGGAAAGCGAAGGTTTGATAGTGCAGGCACCGCATACAGTTTACAGCCGTGCACCGTATTATCTTACGACAAAAGGTCAGGGTTTAGCAGCGGGTTTGCAAGCCGATTCAACTATTGAAGAAGTTGCACTTTGGGCTGCCGAACAGGATTTTCAGTCTCTTCTAAATCAAGTGTATAAAGAGGCCCCTGAATTCGCAAGTCGTTCAGTGTGTAGGTAGGCCATTTTCTCCAGATGACTCTAATAGTAGCAGTTCCAGCCCAAGACGCTGTTATTCTTGGCTCGGATTCAGAGGTAGTGATAGGTGAAGTACGATCGCAACACGAGAAAATTTTCCAGTTGAACACAACTATCGCATGGGGTGCATCTGGAAACACTTCAATAGTACAAAAAGTAGGGGAACAAATTCAAGCAAACAAAATTGATTTCGCCAATAAAACCCTTCTTGAATTGCGCCCAAAACTTACGGAGATTGTAGGACAGACAATCAGTTCTTCTATTGAAGTAGATGTAAGGTTTAATTTGCTCAGGGAAACATATAGGAATAACCCGGATAAGATTTTTGAATTAATGAATGCTGATTTTCTTTTCGTTGAATACAAAGACCAACCTTGGATTTTACATATTCTAGCCACGGGGCAAAGCGAATGGGTTCAGGGAAGGTGTGCAGCTAGCGGGAGCGGGAGTATGTCTGCCTATGCGCTTCTCCAAAAGTATGTAGGAAGATCCCTCGTATGTTCTACTGCAAAGTTACTAGCTTACAAAATAATCGAGGAAGCCATACCGGTTGCCTCTTGGGGTTTGGGTGAGCCCATAGATATATGGGAAGCTAAAGCCGATGGTGTTAAGAAATGCGAAGAGGCAGAAATAGCGGCTTTAAAAGCTTCAGCTGAGGAGTTAAGATCAATGGAAGTAAGTTGGCTTGTTAACGGGATTCCCCCCACTAATACTCCGCAAACATAATAGCTCTAACGTCTCAACTCCACTAGGCGGGGAGTCATCACTACGAGTTACGCCAGCTTTCGGCTGGCCTTCAATCTTACTTTACGGGATTAAGCTATTCTTCTTTGGCCTTTTTCGCTTCCTCTATGACCTTGCCTGAGAGTTCTTGGGGCACCGGTTCGTAGTGATCGAAGCGAGCGGTAAAGAACCCGCGGCCCTGGGTCACCGACCGAAGGGTTGTGGCGTACTTGTACATCTCAGCCTCTGGCACCGAAGCCTTGATCATCTGGTTGCGCCCCACCGAGTCCATGCCCTGGATCCTGCCGCGCCGTGAGTTCAGATCGCCTATAACGTCGCCCATAAACTCCTCGGGAACGGTAACTTCCACGGTCAGGATGGGTTCAAGCAGTATGGGATTCGCCTTCTCGCAAGCAGCCTTGAACGCGATCTGCGCGGCCAGCTTGAACGCGATGTCTGAGGAATCCACCTGGTGGAAGCTTCCGTCGTAGACCGTCGCCTTGAGGTCAACCATCGGGTAGCCGGCCAAAAAACCCTGAGTTACGGACTCGCGTACACCCTTCTCCACCGAGGGGATGAACTTGGAGGGTATGGCGCCGCCGAAGACCTCTGAGGCGAACTCCATTCCTGACCCCGGGGACAGAGGCTCCAGTCGAAGGAATACGTCCCCGAACTGTCCGCGACCACCGGTCTGTTTCTTGTGACGTCCCTGAGCGGCTGCTTTCGCGGTGATGGTCTCTCTATAAGCGATGCGCGGCTTGCGGGTATCCACCGATACCCCGAACTTCTTCTTGAGCTTTGCCAGGATTACGTCAAGATGGAGCTCTCCCATGCCCGAGATGAGCTGCTGCTTGATTTCGGGATCGAATCTGTAGATGAAGGTCGGGTCCTCGTCGTGCAGACGAGCCAGTGCGTTTGAGACCTTCTCCTCGTCGCCCTTGGACCGGGGCACGATGGCCACCGAGATGGGCGGGTTGGGAAACTCCAACTTGCCCAAAGAGAGCCCTGCCTTGGATGTAAGGGTGTCGCCGGTGTGGGTCGACTTCAGCTTGACCAGACCGCCGATCATACCGGTGGTAAGCTTACCTGCATCCTTGCGCTCCCGGCCCTGGATGGAAAGTATCTGTCCGATGCGCTCCGAGGCACCCGCATCAACGTTCTTAAGGGTCGCACCGGAGGCTATCTCGCCTGAGAACACCCTTGTGTACAGAAGATCGCCCAGATGGGGGTCGGAGACTGTCTTGAACACGTAAGCTAAAGACTCGCCAGACGCCTGAGGGGTAATCTCCTTTTCTTCTCCGCCCTCTTGCACCTTCAGCGGAGTGATTTCCAGTGGCGAGGGGAAGAAGGAGGCCGCGAAGTCAAGGAAGGACTTCACGCCGACAAGAGAGAGTGCGTCTCCGGCAAACAGCGGGTATAAAGCGCCCTCTGCGATGCCCTTCTTGAGGACAGGAGTCATCTGATCGGTGGTGGGGACGTTGCCATTGAGATAGCTCTCTAAGAGCCCCTCGTCCAGCTCGGCAACCGCCTCAACGAGCTTCTCCCGGTAGGTCTCAACCTCGGCCTTGACCTCGGAGGGAATTTCAACCTCTTCGGTCTTGCCGTCCCTGGTTACGTAGGCCTTCTCGTGCAGAAGATTAACCACTCCGGAGAGTTTCGAGCCGGCACCGACAGGGATGGTGACCGGGGCCACCGAGGTCCCGTATGCCTCCACCAGCTGATTGAAGGCAGAGGTAAAGTCGGTGTCCGGCTTGCTCAGTTTGTTGATGAATAGAGCCCTGCCCTTACGTTCGTCACCGAGCCTGCCCCAGCTCATCTCCGTACCCACCCCTATACCTTCGGCTACGTCCACAACCACCACACCCAGGTCAACCGCACGGGTGCTTGAGATCATCTCACCCACAAAATCGGCATAGCCTGGCGTATCAACCAGGTTGAAAAGACAATCGGCGTATTCACAGGACGCCACGGCAAGGTTTAGGCTTATCTTGCGTTCGATCTCCTCCTCATCGAAGTCGAAGACCGAGGTGCCTGTATCTACCTTGCCCTGTCTGGTGTTCGCACCGGTATAGAATAGGATTGCGTCGGCCAGGGTTGTTTTCCCAGACCCGCCGTGTCCGAAGAATCCGAATGTCCTTGTATTTTCAGGCTCGTTCACCAAACCTCCTTCAGGCGAATTTCAAAATCCCTTTGAGCTTTTTGCCATCCAGGCGCTTAACAACTGCTTTAAGCAGGTTAAGCAGTGCAACGTAGTCTTCCTCATAGATCGCCGAGACGTGGGAGTGGATGTAGCGCGAGGGCAGACCCAGGGCTATGGAAGGGACACCGATCTTTGAGATGTGTATAACACCGGTATCGTAGCCCCCACGAAGGGAGGTAAGGTGATATTTGATGCCCTCTTTCTCGGCAACCTCGCAGATGAAGTCGCGCAGGGCTACGTTAGGTATCATGGTGGAGTCGTAAACCAGCACCGCGGCACCTGCTCCGAGCCTCTCCACCGCGTCGGAATCCTCGCCAGGGGTGTCAGAAGAGAGCGAGACGTCTACGGCGATGGCAACATCGGGTTCAACCAGCCCGGCTACGGTGCGCGCCCCGCGAAGTCCTACCTCTTCCTGAACGGTAGCGGCCAGGTACAGACGGTTAGGGTGCGAGCCTGGCTCCTCGGCCATCTCTGCGATCACCGCGCATCCCACACGGTCGTCCCACGCCTTTGCGGCCAGCACCCCGTTTGCAAGCGGTCGGAACTCTGAGATGGGAACCACAGGGTCGCCGGGACGCACCTCCGCATCGGCCGCTCCCTTCTCGCCCACCACACCGATATCTATGAACAGCTTGTCCATCTCCGGTGGCTTCTTGCGCTCCTCCTCCTTCATGGCGTGAGGTGCCTTGGAGCCTATGATCCCCTCGAAATCACCCTTACGGGTTCGAACCTTAACGCGCTGGCTCAAAAGCACCTGGGGCCACCAGCCGCCTATGGGCAGGAACCGGATGTAGCCTTGCTTGGTGACGTGCTTGACCATGAACCCGACCTCGTCCATGTGGGCCGCAAGAAGAACCTTGGGGCCTTTCGCGTCACCATCATGGAAGCCGATTACCGAGCCGAGCCGGTCGGTGGAGACGCTCATAGAGCCTGAAAAGTGTCGCGCCATTATGGCACGAACGTCGCCCTCGTATCCCGACGGACCGAATGCCTCAGTCAACTCCTTGAAAAGATCGTGTCTTTCCACAAATCCTCCTAAATGTCCAGATTCTCGACGAACTGTGCGTTTTCTTCTATAAACTCCCGTCGCGGCTCGACCTCCGAACCCATGAGCACCGAAAAGACCCGGTGAGCCTCGGTCGCGTCCGCCACCGAAACCTTCTTCAGTATGCGCCTGGCGGGATTCATCGTCGTCTCCCACAGCTGCTCCGGGTTCATCTCGCCCAGTCCCTTGAAACGCTGCACCTCAAGGCGCTCAGGATGGGAGGTTTTCTTGCGCAACTCCTCCAGCTCCTCGTCTGAAAAGAGGTATTGCTCCTTCTTCCCCTGTTTGATTCGGTATAAGGGCGGCTGTGCGATGTAAATCATACCGTTCTCTATAAGATCACGCATGTACCGGTAGAAAAGCGTCAATAGAAGGATGCGTATGTGGGAGCCGTCCACGTCCGCGTCGGCCATGATGATGATCTTGGAGTAGCGCACCCGCGAATCGTCGAAGCTCTCCTCCCCGAAGCCCGTGCCCACCGAGCTGATGATCGCTTTGATCTCCGTGTTGGCCAATATCTTGTTAAGGCCGGACTTTTCCACGTTGAGTATCTTTCCGCGCATTGCAAGCACTGCCTGGAATCGGCGGTCGCGCCCCTGCTTGGCCGAGCCGCCAGCCGAGTTGCCCTCGACTATGAAAAGCTCGCACTCATCCGGATTATCCGACGAGCAGTCGGCAAGCTTGCCTGGCAGGGTATCGGAGGCAAGAAAACTCTTTTTGCGTTCGAGTTCGCGTGCCTTGCGCGCAGCCTCGCGCGAACGCGCCGCTGCGGTGGCCTTCTGAAGGATAAGGTTGAGTATTCGCGGCTGCTCGTCGAAGTGACTGGAGAGACCCTCGGAAACGATGGATTCTACGATTCCCCTCACCTCGCTGTTGCCAAGCTTGGTCTTGGTCTGCCCCTCGAACTGAGGGTTGCGCATCCGGATGGAAAGCACCGCTGTAAGCCCCTCACGAACGTCCTCGCCAGTAAGATCGATGGTTTTTTTGGAGTTGGATTTACGCGCCGCCTCGTTTAAGGTCTTGGTGAGCGCGGCCTTGAAACCCACAAGATGAGTCCCGCCCTCATGGGTGTTGATGGTGTTGACGAAGGTAACGATGTTTTCGGCAAAGCTGTCCGTATATTCGACGGCGGCCTCAACCTCGATCCCGTTGCGCGAGTCCTTGATGTATAAAGGCTTGTGAAGCCTGGTCCGCCCCTGATCCAGGTAGGCAAGAAAGTCTACTATCCCACGTTTGTAGTGAAATACCTGCTCGGTTCCCTTGACGTTATCAAGCAGCTTTATGCTCAAATCGGGGTTGAGGTAGGCTACCTCGCGCAGCCGGGTGGAGATGATCTCAGGGTTGAAGATGGGGCGCTTGAAGATACCAGAATCAGGGATAAAGGTGGTCGTGGTTCCGGTTTTATTGGTCGTACCCTTGACCTGTATGGGGCCGGTAGGTTCACCCTTGCGATAGGACTGAACGTATACCTTGCCCTGGCGGTAAATCTCCACCTCCATCCACTCTGAGAGGGCGTTCACCACCGACGCACCCACGCCGTGCAGACCGCCGGAGATGGTGTATACCTTGCCCGAGAACTTGGCCCCGGCGTGAAGAAGAGTCATAACGACCTCAAGACCGGGTATGCCCAGCTCAGGATGAATATCCACAGGTATGCCGCGCCCGTCATCCTCAATGGAGATCTTGTTAGGCTCCGCCAGCGTAACGATTATGTGCTTGCATACCCCGGCCATAGCCTCGTCTATAGAGTTGTCGACGATCTCTACAACCAGATGGTGCAGACCCCGCACACCCAAGTCGCCTATGTACATGGCCGGACGACGCCTGACTCCCTCCAGTCCCTTCAAGACTTGAATCTTTGATGAATCGTAGCGTTCTCTCATTTCTTCCTCTTAAAATTCCGAGTCTTAGGAACTCCGATTTGAAATCTGATTCCCTTCACCACCTCCTTCCCCAGCTTCTCGTTGATGCTCTGGATCAACTTCTCCCTTAAAGCACCAAGCTCGGTGAGCCAGATGTTATCAGGCACCCCAACGTAAAGTATACCCGATTTTATTCCCAATGCAACACATCTTTTAGCGATTTCGGGACCTGCTGCCAGGGGCCAAACCTTGACCGCGTCATAGAAGGCCAGCCGCTTGCCCAGCCGTCTCTTCATGATACGCTGGAGGGCCTGCCCCAGCGGCTCAAACCGGCCTGATCTTTCCTTGCCTGACATGAAAACGTCTTCCTTCAACTGCGGGTGGACGGGCCGAGGCATAGAAAAGCTGGCCCTTGGAACGAATAAGGTCGAAAAGCAGGCGTGTGTTACGATCGTCGAGCTCGGCTGCCACGTCGTCCATGAGATAGATTGGCCTGCGACCTGAAGCAAGAGCTGTCTCGGCCTCAGCCAGGGCAAGCGCGAGGGCGGCAAGCCTCTCTTCGCCGTAGGAACCGAAGACACGCAATGGGCGAGAGTTGAGAAGGATACGAAAGTCGTCGCGGTGCGGACCCCGGCGGGTGTAGCCAACCTGACGCTCCGTCTCTCTCGATCGAGCCAGAACCTCAAGATAGTTTTCTTTCCCGCCAACGTTTGGAAGATACCCAAGCCGAATCTGATCAGCGGGCAGGAAACACCGGCTCATCTGCTCGAAGCGGGTCTTGAAATTCTGCCAGTACTCCGAGCGCCGCCAGCTGATCTCGCCTGCCAGCTCGGCCAGGCGCTTATCCCACACTCGGAGCTCAGCGTCGCTCCCGTTTCTGCTCAGCAATGCGTTACGCTGGAGAAGTACTCTGCGGAACTCGGCCAGGAGAAAACGGTAGGTTCGCGACACCTTGCCGATAGCATCGTCAAGAAAAGCCCTGCGCTGGGCCGGAGGTCCTGCCACAACCCGACGATCGTCCAGGAGAAACACCGAGACGGGAAGCCAACCGGCATAAAGGGAGCGTTTGGCTATCTCGCGCCGGTCAAAGAAGTAGTGCTTGCGTTCAGCAGGCGAGAAGTAAACCCTGGCCGACCACTCCTTATCCCTGGAACTTTTTGCCTTCCCGGCTATACGGAAATGAGTGGCTTCAAAGCCCAGAAGCTGCGAGTCTTGCAGGGTTCTGAAGCTGCGGCCCGAGGCAAGCACGGCCACAGCCTCCAAAAGGTTCGTCTTGCCTCCACCGTTAGGTCCGAAGATAAGGTTGGCCCTCGGATCAAATTCAAGTTTCTGCTCAGCCAGATTGCGGAAGCCTGAGACCGCAAGTTCAGCTAACCACACAGTTTTACCCCACAAGAGCGCTTCGCGCTCTTGTGGGGACCCAGGATAAACCTCTCATCTAAGGACCGATAAGCCCTTTGAGGTCCATGATGGTGGACTGGTCGGAGACGATAACCTTCACGTCGTCGGCAATCTTGTCAACGTAGAGGTACTTGATGTAGTTCGGGTTGGTGCGAAGTTCCCTCGATACGATGGCTATTGCTTTCGCTTTACCCTGCGCTTCTATCTCCTTGCGCTCAGCCTCCTTGCGTTCCTCCTCCAAAACGTACTCCATCTTCTGGGCCTTCTGCTGGGCTATCTGTTTCTCCTCGACAGACCTGGCGAACTCCTCGGTGAACTGCACGTTTCGAATCGCCACCCCTTCGATGATTATCCCGTCCAGGCCAAGCTGGCGCTTGATCTTTTTGTATATCTGATCCTGGATCTCCTCGCGTTTGTTGGAGTAGATGTCCATGATGCCGTAACCGGACATTGTCATGCGTACAATGGAGCGTATGGCCGGCCTCACCACTTTTGTCTCGAAGTCTGGTCCGATAAGGCGGTGGATATCGAAGACCCTCTCGGAGTCCAGCCGGTACCAACAGGTAAGATCAAGTCCTACCTGCAGGCCTTCCCTGGTGGGTGCCCACAGGGCGTCGTCTTTCCCTTTGCGCCGCCCTTCCTCGGCCTCGCTCGACATGGTGTAGTCGATGCGCCTGAGATCGTAAAGCGAGGTCTGGGTGATGAGTGGCGGGATGAAGTTGATACCCTCACGGGCGACCGAGTAGGTCTTGGGTATTATCCAGAAGATAACAAGCGCGTGGCCCACAGGGACAATTCGGATGAAGCTTACGAGTATGACCAGGAACAACACAACTATCGCTCCCAGTATGTAGGCGATGGGTTTGACCCGCCTGCTGGTCTTGTCAACCTCGCCCGTGGCCGGTTGCTTAACCAGCATCCGTTGAAGCCTGAACCCGAAGAACAAAAGCACCCCCACTCCGATCAGAAGTATTACTATCAGAAATCCGATCATGAAGCCTCCTTAAGGTCTTAGTATAATCGTTGTAACGTGAAATAATAACGCCCTCTAACCCAATGTCAACTTTCTCCAGCCGTTTACAGAGACATTTTTCTAGGTATCCGCGTAAGGAAGACGTGCGTCTTCTCGCAGGCAGTGAAGATGTTTTCGTCTTCTCCTTTTCTCTTTACGCAATCGCAATAGTGCTGGCTCTTCTGATGGGAGGCACAATCCTCAGGGCCAACGAGATGCTCTTGGTCGAGGACTACATTGACTCTGTAACGATAGAAGGAGAAGTCGATGGGAAAACCATAGCCTCTATCTCATTCACGCTGGATCGAGAGGCCTACCTTACCGTTGCCAGCGACTCGGCTCTCGTGCCATGGATTCTTGAAGCACAAGCGGCGTCAATGACGCTGGATAAATCAGAGGAGTTCGCTGCATACTGTGAAACAGCTGCCATTAAGAAACCCGTTGCCTGCCTCAACTAGCCGCTGTTCAGGCAAGCCTTAAAGGAGTATCTGATCTATGCCGCTGACCGCACCGCAGGCTTCACCCCGGCGAACGTAGAGCAAAAACTATTCCCCCTCCTGGACGCTTTGGAGATGAAAACGCTGCTGGTGGAGATGGAGCACAAAGGCAAGACCCTCGCTTTTACCATAAGGAGCGCAAATTAATCGTCCTTTTCCCTACGGGGAAAAGATCGGAGATCGTGCGGGCCGAGCTGAAAACCAACACGCAAAGCTCTGTGCAAATTCGCGGCGGAAAAACTAAAGCAGACTTATTCGCTGGTTGCGGAAGAATGAACTGAAAGGATTACATCAGGAACCCTCTAAAATAAACCGAGCCCATTCTTCTCCTGTACCGACGGTTACCGCGCGGATAAGACCCGGGTAAGTCTTTTCCAGCTTCCCGACCACCCAGATCGCGATACGCTCGGCAGTGGGCTGCATATTGCTGAAGGCTTCGCAGTCGTTCAGGAGCTTACCTTGAAAAGGTTCAAGCAGTTTGATTAGATTCTCCTTGAGTTTCGTGAAATCCACGCTCACTCCCCTTTGATCCAAAGCAGCGGTTAAAAGCCTGACGGTTACGACCCAGGTATGATCGTGCACCTCCTCAAACTCCTTTCCAAACCCCTTCAGACTGTGACTAAAGCGGAAGGGAACGCTGACCTGGGCTTCAAACATTATGCAACTCCTTCTTTAGAAACTCCCGCGCTTTAAGAAAGAACGCCTGGGCTCCAGTGTCACGGTGGTCGGGGTAGGTCCAGGGCAGCTCCTCGCAATGATCTTTCAGAAACCTAAGGGTTAGCTCGATCCATACGCCCTTCTCAAGATAGGTTCTGTGCCCGGCAGGTTTTGTGGTCAAAAGCCACAACCCGTCCAGTCGAATGAATCCGGGGTCTACGTTGATCCGCCGCTTGCCGTTCTTCCTGAAAGAATTTTCTATTTTGCAGCTTTCCAGCTTGTATTGCCAGGATTGTAAAAGATTCACCAGTGGGGAGAAGATAAGCCAGCGCCGCAGTATCCCCTCGCCCAGCTCGGCGTTGTAGTAGTCGGTCCAGGCAAAGGGAAGTAGTTCGCTGCGTAGGAGCACTGACCCGAACTCTTCCTCAAGGGTTGTCTCAATGCTTTTGATCAAATCGTTTTCCACAGAAAGCAGTCCGCATATCAAAAGCGCCTGTGGCTCATCCGGCTTAAGATTCTTCACTTTCTCCTCCTGCGGATGATTCTTCCCTGAGTTCGGTTTCCTTCCTTGTTTTCTTCTCGATCCGGTAGCCTATGGCGGCCAGAGCATCCTCGTCCACTTCCTCCGCGGCTTCTTCCCGATGTTCTTCTGCTTGCCCGGACCCTTCTCCCTCCTCCAGAGGCAATATGTCTTCTTCTTTAACGGCCGGCTCCTCAAGATCGGGCAGCTCATCAAGTGAGACAAGGCCGAAGAACTCCAAAAACTTGGGGGTGGTAGCGTAAACGTAAGGGTGACCTGCCCGTTTGTCCCGTCCCTTGATGCGTACAAGCCCCCGTTCTAAGAGGGTGGAAAGGATATATGAGGAATCTATCCCGCGCGCCTGATCTATATCGGGTTTGTTGATGGGCTGCCGGTGGGCGATGACCGCCAGGGTCTCAAGTGCGGCTTTGGAGGGATGGTCGTGGCCCTTTCTTGAGTAGAGACGCATGATCCACGGCGCAAATCGCGGCAGGGTAACCATCTGCCAGCCGCCGGCCACCTGACGGATATGGAACGTCCGATCCTGCGCCTCATAGTCCGCGTTCAGCTTGGCGATGCAGGTTTCTACCTCCGAGGGCGTCATCTCAGCCGCTTTCGCCAAACGCTGGGTGCTCACCACCTCGGGCGAAGCAAAAAGCAAGGCTTCGATGATCTCCCAGCTTTCGCTCATTCCCCTTCGCTTTCGATGCGGATAAGCTTCATGTACCCGTCCTTGTTGTCGGTCCAGTAGATCATCCGGTGAGGGTCTCGAACCTCGTAGTAGAAATCAAAACTGCGCCCTGCCAGAAGTACCTTGTAGAGGGTATCTATAAGCTTGCTCTTGAACCCCAGGGTCAGCTTGTGGCAACGGAACTCCCCTGCATCCGTTTGGATAGTGTGAATCCCGCCGTAGGTGCACGTGCCGGTGATTACCATTCCAAGGTTGGATTCAAAGAAACCGAATTCGATGGTCTCGGGCTGGTCAAAAGGGAACCCGCGGAAGACCTCAATCAACGTATGCCGGTCGTAGAACCGCCCGTCGTGTTTGACCTTCGAGGACTTATCCTTGAACCCGTCGGAGACCAGGATGCCTCCCTCCACAGGTTCCACCCCAAGCTGGAAACGGCCCGAACGATCCTTTATCACCTTGATGGTTGAGAAATCGCTCTTACGCACCCAGCACTTGATGACGATTCTCGTGGTATCTATGTGCTTGTGGACCGAGTAGTAACTGTTACCGTTATCGTAGATTTCGTGGATTATCTCCCGGGTGGTTCCCTGATCATAGCCCAGATAGACTACCTTCTCCCCGTTTGGGATGCAGGGATCGGTAAACCCTGCAGCGAGCAACAGAAGCGTTAAAAGAGCGCTCATCTTTCCTTCCTTCCAGACTTAACCGCTTTCAGGAACACCGACGTTAACTCGGTAAGCGATGCCTCGGCGATCGAACCCTCGGCAAGGGTAGCAGAGCCACCGCCCCCGCCCTTAAACTTAGATGCTACGGCCTTTAAGATCTCGCCTGCAGGAAAGTCTTTGGCAGTGGATTTGGATGAGAAACAGAGCACCGCCAGCCGGTTCTTCTTATCCGGAGAGACCAGAAATCCACACATCTTCTCTTTACGTGACTTAAGCGAATCGGCCAGAAGCCTCATATCTTCACGGGATATACCTTCGACTTTGGCGGTAACGAATTCCGCATCATCGATCTTCTCGGCGCGCTCCAGTATGCCTTCGGCAAGACTATCCACGTAGCGCCGCGCAAGCCGCTCACGCGCCTTCTCTGCGGCTGAGAGGCTGAATTTAAGCTCCTCAACCCGGTTGATGAGTTTTTCGCGGTCGGTGCCGATAGTGATTGACAGTTCGGTAATCACCTCGCGGGTACGCTCCACCTCCTTGAACGCGCGTTCGCCCACCAGCGCCTCTATGCGCCGGATGCCCGCCGCCACGCCGGTCTCCGAGGTAATAACAAACATTCCGATCTGACCGGTGCTCTCAAGATGCGTTCCGCCGCAAAGTTCTGCGGAGATGTCAGGAATTTGAATCACTGTAACCTTCTCCCCATACTTTTCACCAAAGAATGCCAACGCACCCATTTCATCAGCCTCTTCCTTGGTAATATCCCTGTGATGTATGACTTCGTGGTTTTCGATGATCCAGTTATAGACGGTTTTTTCGACCTCGGTAACCTCCTCGGGCTTCATCGGCTCTGGATGGTAGAAGTCGAAGCGCAGCCTGCCCGGCTCAACTAACGAACCTTCCTGCTTTACGTGCTCGCCCAGGATTTTGCGGAGTGCCGCATGCAGCAGATGAGTGGCGGTATGCGCCCGCTCTATCTCCATCCGGCGGTCAAGGTCGACGATTGCTCGGACCTCCTTGCCCTTTAAGTCTTTGGAAATCTTACCCTTAACAAGCTTACCGTGAATTACCTGCGCACCAGCTTGATTGTAATCGGTATTTGCTACTTCGACCTCGAAATCCTCACCGATGATTCGACCAGTGTCGCCTATCTGCCCGCCCGATACAGCATAAAACGGGGACTCTTCAAGCTGGAGGTCAACCTCTTTGGACTCTTGGTCATATGAACTTGCAGCGATCTTGGTTTCAACCTCTGTTTTTTCGTACCCTACAAATTTCACCTCTTTCTTGGTTTCTTCTTCGGGAATGAACTTCACATCAAAAGAAACCGCAGTTCCTCCACTTGCTTCCCTCGACTTCTCCCTCTGACCCTCCATTGCCTGTTCGAAGCTAGTAATATCTACTTCAATTCCTTTGTGCTTAGCCAGCCACTTGGTCAAATCTATTGGAAAGCCGTGGGTGTCGTGCAACTTGAAGGCATCTTCTCCCGATATCTCCCCCGCGTTGGCGGCGTCTTCAAATAATCTCATACCACCCTCAAGGGTCTTAAGAAATCGTTCCTCCTCGCCCTTGATCATCAAAGCCACTTGCTCGCGGCGATCTTCGAGTTCAGGGTAGACGTGTCGCATCTGTTCAACCACATGGCCCGATAGTTTGTAAAGCAGAGATTCTTCTATCCCTAAGAGGTAAAGTGCGCCTATGGCGCGTCTGAGAACCCTTCTTATCACGTACCCCTGTTTGGTGTTCGATGGCCGCACCCCTTCGGCAATCACGAAGGTAGCGGCGCGAACGTGATCGGCGGTTATGGCCAGAAACTCCCAGGTATCGGGTGAGATTTTCACTTTTAACGTATCCGCCGCAGCCTGCATTAAAGGATAGAAAAGATCGGTGTGGAAGACAGTTTCAACGTCCTGGGCGGCCAACACCATACGCTCAAGCCCTGCACCGGTATCCACCCCCGGGTATTTGAGCAAGGGTCGGGAGCCATCGGGCTGTTGGTCGAACTGGGGGAAAACCAGGTTCCAGATCTCGGTGTAGCGCGCTTCGGAGTCTTCATCCTCACCTGGGCCAAGCCCACAGTCCCCTTCCTTCCATTTAAGGTCCCAGAAGATCTCCGATGACGGCCCACACGCACCCTTGCCGCCCGCAGGCCCCCAGAAGTTGTCCTCATCCCCAAGATAGACCACTCGTTCTTTGGGTAGCCCGATAACGTCACGCCAGATCGAAGCGGCCTCCTCATCTTCTTCGTGAACCGAAACCCAAAGCCGTTCGGCGGGCAGATTCATCACCTGGATGATGAATTCCCACGCCCAGCGTATAGCCTCCTCCTTCTGGTAGTCACCGAATGAAAAGTTGCCCAGCATCTCGAAGAAGGTGTCGTGGGTGGCGTCGGTGCCTACTACATCCAAGTCTTCCAAACGCAGGCACTTCTGCACGGATGCGACGCGCTTGTAGGGCAGGGGTTCAATCATCCCGGCCCACAAGGGCTTGAACTGAACCATACCCGCTACGTTGAAGAGGATGGTGGGGTCTCGTTTGGGAACAAGCGGTGCAGATGGAACCCGCGTATGTCCGCGCTCTTCAAAGAATCTAAGGAACGCCTCTCTAAGCTCGGCTGATTTCATTCGATCTCCTCGAGTGCAGCCTCGATCGCTTCCTGCGAGTAACCTCTGCGGTAAAGTCCCTGGCGGATTCGTCCGCGGCGCTCGAAGGAATCGAGGAGGTTGTAGTCTTCCGCTTTGGCCTTTGCCCATGTCTCAGCGGAGCGGCGCTCCTGCTCGACATGCTCTTCCCAGACGCGTGCAAAGAGTTCCGCGCTGATCCCCTTTGCCGTAAGTTCGGCTCTAACCAGTCTCTTACCCTTGTGGGATATGGTGAGTTTGTGTCTGATCCAGACACCGGTGAACCGCTCGTCGTCGAGTAGTCGCTCGCGAATAAGTTGTTCGATCTCATCGGCTATTACTTCCGGGTCGAACCCTTTGCGGCGCAGCCGCTGGCGCATCTCGGCGATACTACGATCACGATAGCGCAGCAATCTGAGTGCCGCTGTCCGAACCCTTTCGCGTTCGTCTTGGGCCTTCATGGACGAACACTAATCCTTCTTCTCCTCTTCTGCTGCTTCAGGCCCCACGACCTCCTCCTTGGGGGCGGCAGGAGTGGGAAAGAGCTTCTCTCTTAGCTCTTTTTCGAGTTTCTCTTTTGCATCCGGGTTCTCCTCAAGGAAAGAGATGGCCGCGTCCCTGCCCTGGCCCATCCGCTCATCACCGTAGGAGAACCAGGTGCCGGACTTCTGAACTGAACCGAGATCGACCCCTACATCCACAAGTTCCCCGAGATAGTTTACGCCCTTGCCGTAGAGTATGTCGAACTCGGCAAGCTTGAAGGGGGGGGCGAGCTTGTTCTTTACGACTTTGATTCTGGTACGGTTGCCGATGACCGCGTCGCCCTTCTTGATGGAGGCGATGCGCCGGATGTCCAAGCGTACTGTGGCGTGAAACTTTAAAGCCAGACCGCCGGGAGTGGTCTCCGGGTTGCCCCACATCACCCCGATCTTCATGCGTATCTGGTTGGTGAAGATAGCACAGGTCTTGGAGCGGGAGATAACCGAGGTGAGTTTTCTAAGCGCCTGCGACATGAGCCTTGCCTGAAGGCCAACGTGCGCGTCGCCCATCTCGCCCTCGATCTCCGCCCGGGGCACAAGTGCAGCCACCGAATCGATAACGAAGATATCTATACCTCCTGATCGGGTGAGTATCTCTGCGATCTCCAAGGCCTGCTCACCGGCATCGGGCTGGGAGATAAGGAGTTCGTCCACATCTACACCCAGGGCCTTGGCGTAGATAGGATCAAGGGCGTGTTCTGTATCGATGAACGCGGCCTGTCCGCCCATGCGCTGCGCACTGGCTACCGCCTGAAGGGCTATAGTGGTCTTACCCGAGGCCTCCGGTCCGAAGATCTCGATCATTCTGCCCCTTGGTAGGCCGCCTACCCCCAACGCCGCGTCCAGGGTCAGGGAGCCGGTGGGAATGACCTCGGCACCGATTCCTGCGGGGCTTTCCCCAAGTCGCATGATCGAGCCCTTGCCGAACTGCTTCTGAATCTGACCGATCGCGGTATCCAACGCCTTGTACCGATCGTCCTGTCCCTTTGATTGACTCTTAGCCATGCATCCTCCTTCGTTCTCCCTTTAATTTAAGGAAGAGATTTTTAGATTTACACTGCTCTTCCCTTTTCCTTGTTCCACTTTGTCCCGGTAATACCCATTAATCCGATCCAAATTTCTCGTTTTCCCACATTGATTTTCATCATTCAACGGTCACGCTCTTTGCCAGATTGCGCGGCTTGTCCACGTCGCAGCCTCTGAATACCGCGGTATGATAGGCAAGAAGCTGCAGGGGAATAACCGTAAGGAAGGGAAGTATGTACTCCGGGACCTCGGGTATGGGTATAAAAGCGGCGCTTCGTTTGGCAAGCTCGCGGTCGTCCACAGTGCCCACCGCGATCACCTGACCTCCCCGCGCGGCCACCTCCTCTATGTTGGCGTTCATCTTCTCGTAGGTTGAATCGCGCGGCGCCACTACCACAACGGGCGTTTTGGAGTCTATGAGAGAGATGGGGCCGTGTTTCATTTCGCCTGCGGGGTAGCCTGTTGCGTGGACGTAGCTTATCTCCTTGAGCTTGAGCGCCCCTTCTAAAGCTGTGGGATAGTTAATCCCACGCCCAAGGAAAAGATAGGAGTTTCGTTTTTGGAATTGCCTGGCGATATCGCGAATGCGGCGGTCCTGTTTTAGCATCTGAGCCATCTGTTCGGGCAAGTACGAAAGGGCCGACTTGATATCTTTGAGTTCGTTCGGCTTCATCGTACCCTTGAGCCGGGCAAGCTCCATGGCGAAAACGAGAAGCGCAAAAAGCTCAGCGGTGTAAGCTTTGGTTGAGGCCACCCCGATCTCGGGACCGGCGTGGATGTAGATTGAGGAGTCGGACTCGCGGTCCACCGAGGTGCGCTTCACGTTGACTATGGAAAGCACCTTGAGGTCGGAGTGGCGACGTGCTGCACGCAGGGCTGCCAGGGTATCCGCGGTCTCACCCGACTGGCTTATCGCTATCATGAGATCGTGCTTGCCGAAGATGGAGGTGCGATCTATAAGTTCCGATGCAATTTCCGCCTCGGTATGCACGCCGGTGAAGCGCTCGATAAAGTAGCGTGCCACCAGACCGGCGTGGTAGCTTGTGCCGCAGGCCTGGATGATTATGTGCTCGAAATCCTCAAGCTCTTCATGGTAGAAGCGATATGCAGACCCCAGCGAGATGCGGGCGTTGCGTATCCGACGTTCGAGATTAGTCGCAATAACCTTTGGCTGTTCGAATATCTCCTTGCGCATGGAATGCCGGTAGCGTCCCTTGGATACGGACTTGGGGCGGAATTCTATTGGCACCGACTGGGGTCTCAAACGTTGCCCGCTGAAATCGTAAACCTCAGGTTGACGACCAGCGCAGATTACGACCACCTCGCCGTTGCCGAGCGCTATCATCCGCTGGGTGATACCCACCAGAGCCAGAGGGTCAGACGCGAGGGCAAACTCCTTTCTGCCTATGCCTACGACCAGGGGCGAACCCGTCCTGACACCGATGAGAGAATCAGGCTCATCACGCGATATCGCGGCCAGGGCGAAACTGCCCTTAAGACGTTTAACCGTACTAAGTACGGCACTTAGAAAATCGCCCTTGTAGCAGGAAGCCAGAAGGTGGGGTACGATCTCGGAGTCGGTATCTGAAGTAAACTTATGCCCCTTGGCTTCGAGCGTGCGGCGCAGTTCGGCGTGATTCTCGATGATCCCGTTGTGCACAACCGCGAACCTGCCCTCGGAATCGGTGAAGGGATGCGCGTTGCGCTTTCTTACCGATCCGTGAGTGGCCCAACGGGTGTGACCGATTCCCACCGATCCCGCAAGAGGGTGCTTTTCCAAAGCGTCTTTGAGGTTCTGAAGGCGACCTGTGACCTTGGTAATCTTGATCTTGCCCTCATCTACGAGGGCGATGCCGCAGGAATCGTACCCGCGGTACTCAAGCCTCTCCAATCCGACAAGGATAACCGACTCTATGTCGCGGTTGCCCAGGTAGCCTACTATTCCGCACATAATCTTCTCACCTGTCTGAGGATCTTGTCCGCCCGTTCACTCGTATCCGCTTCAAGTATCAATCTAACCATCGGTTCTGTATTCGAGGGACGCAGGTGTAGAAAAAAATCCTCTTCTGCCAGCCAGATGCCGTCCCGCGTATCCCTACGGGCGGAGGGAAACAGGGAGGCAACCCTTTCCACTAATCCCTCCGACCATTCTATCCTGAACTTGTCTTTGCGCCGATGACAGGTAGGCAGCGAATCCACCATCTCTGCAAGCGAGTCGTGTTTGCGCCGAAGCTGGATAAGAACCGCCATTGCCAGAAGTCCGTCGCGGGTGCCGTTGAAGCAAGGCAGGATGAATCCACCGTTTCCTTCACCCCCGCATCGCCCGTTGACATCCAAGAGACGGTCAACCACGTGCGTCTCGCCCACCGGGGTGCGATGAAGCTTAACCCCGAATTTCTCTGCTACGTGCTCGATCAAACGGGAGGTTGAAAGATTTACCACCACATCGCCCTTTGTTCTTTCAAGCGCCCATTGTGCACATAGAGGAACCGTGTACTCCTCATCAGGTGCGCGGGCATTCTCATCGATAAAGGCCAGCCGGTCGCCGTCCGGATCGAAGGCGAACCCCACATCCAACCCTTTATCCCTTACCAACGACCTCAGTCCCTCCAGGTTTTCAGACACCGGCTCCGGTCCTCTTCCGAAACGACCGTTCGGCTCGGAGTTGACGGCATGAACCTCGCAGTTCAGCTCTTCAAGCAGCATCATCGCCTCCGGCCCAGCCGCACCGTTCACCGGATCAAGCCCTACCCTCAGACGTGGTTCCTTGTCTCCACCCACCTCATTTATCACAGCTCCCAGATGCGAAAGTAAGGCTTTGATTTCCTCAGCGTCTCCGTGACGCGTCGGCTGATAGGATTTTGCTGTTTCTGCGTAGCTTATAAACTCCCTGATCTTCGCAGGTGCAAGGAATCGGCCTCTCTCCAGGAATTTCAGGCCGTTATGATCCGGCGGGTTGTGGCTGGCGGTAATAACTAAACCCGCATCCGCATCAAAAACCCTGGCCGCGTAAACAGCCGTAGGCGTCGTGACCATACCCGCTTCAAGCACCTTCACGCCTGCCTCCATCAAACCTCGCTTGACCGCTTCATATATCTGGGCACCGGACACCCTCGCGTCCCTGGCCAGAAGCACCTTACCGGCCCCCATGAACCGGGCAAACGCCTGGGAGAGGGCTACGAGATAACCTGTCTTGAGTTCTTCACCGAAGACTCCTCGAAGACCTGATACGGAAAACTTCACCATCTGGGTCATTTTAGCCCTTCTTAAGGGTGATGTCAAGAAGACAAATTCGCCCCCAACCCCATGGCGATGCTGTCTGTTGGAAGGTATCGGTTCAGGCCTGTGTATTCAAGCCGGGGTGTTCCCTAACAGCTCGTCTGAATCTTCGTCTTCTTCCCCCTCGCCCTCTTCATCTGAGTCATTAAATAGGATGCTTCTTTCCAGAAGCTCGATGGTCTCGTTCTCCTCGTCCTCCGGGAAAACCGGGCGGCCTGACTTTTCCACCAGCCCCTGCACCTCGTCCAAAGATTCCTCATAGGACTCGGGTTCTTCGCCTTCCTCCTCCTCCTCATCCCAATACGATATCTCTAGTGGATCGTCACAGATAACCCTGAGCAACTCGCCGCACTTGGGACATTCAAGCTTGGCTCCGACTTCAGGTTCCCGACTTGCTGAAAACCTCTCCTCGCAAGTCGGACATTCTATCTCGAACATCGCAAGACCTCCATGATAGTCAGCAGACGCGATCATAGAATCAGAACCCAACTTGTCAAGGTATCTGGACGCACAGTGGCGCTTCATTCCGCACCTGATCATCCTGCCGCGCGGACAAGGCCGGAGAATACCCCCCTAGATTTAGCGTGTGTCCTCTTGACACCCCTCACTTTCCGATTAATCTTATGGGATGGAGTATGAGATAGTCCAACACGCGGACACCCCAGGCAAGGGGTTGTCAAAAGCCCCAGAAGCGTTATAATAGTCTACAGGTAAAGTCTTAAGGTGCGAGAACAAAAAGGTGTTGGGTTGAGGCAGGGGTGATTGAAACTAGAACTCAAGGAGGAAATAGATGAAAAGATCCCTCGTAGTAGGCATGATGGTGCTTGCGGCGATTGCCCTTTTTGCCGGTGAGAACCCTAGCACGGCAGGCCGGATTCCACTGTGCAGAACCGAAGGTTCTTGCGTGTACCGTCTGAGTATGCCTGACTTTGAGATTATCCCGTTGGATAACGACGAGGTTCGGATAGGAATACCCGGGGCAGGTTATCGGCAGTATCCAGGTCATCCTCGTCTGCCTATGCCTACCTATACCTTTGCGCTTCCCCCTGGAAGTGAGGTTGTAAGTGTGGATGTTTCCGGGAACCGCTGCGAGTTGCCAGGGACCTATCTCGTGGAGGCTTCACTTCCGGCGCTACCGCTTGGAGCCACGAACACCACGCTGAACAACCTTCACGTGCTCTACGAAGAGACACGCTCCCGCGTCTACTCCGGGGAAGAGAAGTTGCCGGATCACCTGGGCGAAATTCATGCCACAGGGGAGTGCCGCGAGTACTCGCTGGTCACCGTGGCAGTCTATCCCTTCGCCTATGATCCTCTCTCCGGCGTACTCTCCTTCGCACGCGACGTGACGATCAGCATCCGCTACGCCCCGGTCTCTGAGGAGCACGCCGGGTTCGTTGACGGCTTCATCCGCGAGGGAACCCTTTATCCGGACGTACCTGAACACGTCTACAACAAGGGCGAGGCCCGTGAGTGGTACCGCCCCTCTAGCCGCGTGCTTGCAAACCCTCGGATGCTTATCCTGACTACCGCCGCGCTCAAAGATTCTACCAGCCTGTACCGCCAGTGGCGCAGGCACACCGGCTTCGACGTCAGTGTAGTAACCAAGGAAGATATCCTATCTTCCAGTGGAGGAGATGATACGCCGCAAAAGATTCGCAACTGGCTGCGCGGGCACGCCGCCGACTACGACTACCTCTTAATCATAGGCCACCATGCGGATATCCCGATGCGGGTACTTTCTCCATTCAACAACGGCAACGCCGGCTGGTGGCCTGATCTGGCAGATATCCCCTCGGACATCTACTACGGGGACCTGTCCAAGCCTGACGGGGAATCCTGGAACGAGGACGGCGATAGCTACTACGGAGAGGCGCTTTCCGCCGGCGGCTTTGAGGACCCTCAGGACGCCCCGGATCTTGAGATGGAGCTTCATGTCGGTCGTATTAACTCCTCCTTCGCGACAACCATCCCTTCTATCTTGGAACAAACCTGGCTCTTCGAGTACGATAAAAACACAACCTACAAGGAGACCTCGGTCCTTGCCGGCGGTATACTCTGGTACCCGAACGAGAACGGAGGTGGATACCCTGGTTACGACGGCGCCCACTACATGGAACTCCTGATGAACAGCGGGATCATAAAAGGATCGCTGGCCACTACCCTCTACGAGAAGGAAGGCGACGGGCCATCGCTCTACAGTTGTGACGTCAACTTCACCCAGACCAACCTGAAGAATACCCTGAAAAACACCGACGCCGGATTGTTCGTGGAGAACAACCACGGGTGGAGGAACCAGTTCTCCCGCTGCGTGTGGCACGACGACGGGGACGGTGTTCCCAGCGACAATGAGTTCGCCTGGCCGACCGGCCTTGCGAACACGGACGCCTTCATGCTTAACACCGAAAAGCCGAACGTGGCGTTCCTTCTCTCCTGCCTCAACGGTTACCCCGAGGATGCACACTCCCTGGCGCAAGACCTGCTGAACTACTCAAGCATCGCGGTAGTTGCCCATACGCGCTCCGCCCTGGGTAGACAGGGCTGGAGCGGCCCCCAGGACGGCGGCCAAAACGGTCTCTACTACTACGTTCTGGACAACTACATTAAGAAAACCACCTACGATCACGTCCTGGGCGACGCGGTGGATGCCGGCAGGCTCCAATACTATAACGCAGAGTCCCGCGTGAGTAAGTATGTGAATTCCTACGGACATACCCTTTACGGTGATCCAGCCCTGCGTCACTTCGGACGCGAGGGCAGTTTGCCGGACCCCGCGGTGGCTGAAAAGACACCTTCCGTCTCCCCGATAAGTCTCGATGTAGATTTTGAGAACCGGATAAGCTTCAGTCTGCCTGAACCTGCCGAGGTGCGTATCGAGGTGTGGGACGCTTGCGGTCGCAAGGTCGAAACACTGATGGACGGCCATGTTGATGCCGGGATTCAAACCGTTGAGTGGAACACTGCAGGCTTTCCCTCCGGCGCCTACTTTATTACTCTGAGGAGCGAAGGTATCACGAAGTCTGTCAAGACGATAGTCATCAGATAGCCATAACCACGATTGTAAGAGGGGTCGGCTATCCCGACCCCTCTTCTATTTGACCGAAGCGTGATTCCTCATATACTCAATAAAAAGAAACTACCTTCAAGGAGGTCTTGTGGAATACCTGGATTTGGGATATGAACCCACAGATAACGATCTGTTGACAGTTTATCGGGTGCAGCCAGCAGAAGGCAAGAAGTTTGAGGAGGTTGCGGAAGCACTGGCCGGGGAGTCTTCTATCGGAACCTGGACCGACGTTTCAACCATGATTCCCGAACTGAGTGAGAAACTGAGACCGCACATCTACAGGATCGATGCTCCTTACGTATGGATCGCGTACCCCTCGGAATTATTCGAGCCGGGGTCGCTGCCCCAGCTTTTGTCCTCGATCGCCGGAAACATCTACGGGATGAAGGCGGTGGAGCGGTTGAGGTTGGAAGACTTCAGGCTGCCGAAAGGTATGGTTGAGGGTCTTCAGGGACCTGCCCTTGGCAGGGATGGGGTTCGCGATATGCTGGGTGTCAAGGATAGACCGTTGATCGGAACGATAGTGAAGCCGAAGGTTGGGCTTTCGTCAGAGCAGTTCGCAGAGGTTCTCTACGAGGCCATGGCTGGCGGCTGCGACATCGTGAAGGACGACGAGAATTTGACCGATCAGGGATTCAACAGATTTGAGAAAAGGCTGGAGCTGTCCTTGAGAGCGGCGGAAAAAGCGGAACGCGAGACGGGCGAGCGCAAGGGCTATCTGCCCAACGTAACCGCCCCTGCTGACGAGATGCTGCGGAGAATGGAACTTGCAAAGAAGACGGGCTCGCGCTACGTTATGGCCGACGTGGTTACTACAGGATTTTCCGGAGTGCAGATGCTGCGCAACCATACCGAAGGGCTGGCGATCCACGCTCACCGGGCGATGTACGCCGCGTTCACAAGGGTGCCTGAGCACGGGATGAGCACCCTGGGGTTCTCAAAGCTGTGCCGCCTTGCCGGGGTTGATCAGCTACACGTGGGAACGATTGTCGGAAAGATGGAGGGCTCGAAGGAAGAAATCCTCAGGATTCACGAGGAGATGAACGGGGCGGTGGTGGGACCAAAGGATAGGTGGCTGGGCCAGGACTGGGGCGGCATCAAGCCGGTGCTATCGGTTGCCTCCGGCGGCCTGCATCCGTTCCTTATCCCGGCGATCATGGAGAACTTCGGACACCAGGTGGCCATCATGCAGGGCGGGGGCATACACGGCCATCCTTCAGGCACGAGGGCCGGTGCGAGGACGGCGCGCAAGGTAGTGGACGCGGTGCTCAAAGGAGAATCGATGGAATCTCTGGCAGAGCGTGATCCTGATGTCGGTGCCGCTTACGAGATCTGGGGACATAAGAAGTGGTGAAGGCCTTTCTTGTGGGGGTAGCTGGCGATTCCGGCTCGGGCAAATCAACCTTTGCTGCCGGGGTTAGGCGATTGTTTGGAAAGAGTGAGATGACGACCATCTCTCTGGATGATTATCATCTGTTAGATAGAGAGGAGCGCAAGCGCGCCGGTATAGTTGCCCTGGATCCACGGGCTAATGACCTTCGAAAACTGGCCGAACATGCTGAGATGCTCAAGGATGGAAGAACGGTCATGAAGCCTCGCTACAATCACTCAACCGGCAAGATAGACCCCCCTGTCCCCTTCAAGCCGAAGAGGGTGGTGATCCTGGAGGGTCTTCTGCCTTTTCATACCAGGAGGCTGCGCGAGCTCTTGGATTTCACCATCTACATCGACCCCGACGTAGAGGTGAAGAGGCTTTGGAAGATAAAACGAGACGTCCAGGAGCGCGGCCACTCAAAAGAGGCGGTGCTCAAATCCATCGCCGAGCGCGAGCCGCACTACAGGCGATTCATCACCCCCCAGAGAAGGTATGCGGAGATCGTGGTACAGATAAAAAAAGAGCTTGCCGATGAGCGCTACCAGCGCGGCACTCTCTACTGGATCAGGTTGATTCAAAGGATAACCGGGGAGAAGCTCACCGACATCCACCTGCCCCTCAATCTCTCCCGCATGTGCCGAAGCGAGGGCGAGGAGCTTTACTTCGAGTACCGCAAGGGTCTCCGGGGCAAACAGCCGGTTTCCAAGATAGAGATCAACGGCATGATCCCCCGCGAGATGATCGCCGAGGTAGAGGAACGGATCGCTAATCTGGCTGGCAGGCCGGGTGCAAAGGTACTGCCACGCTCTGAAAGGATGGTCACAGAAATCGGCATCGCTAAATTAATCATCGCCTGGCGGGTAGTCGAGAGAGTCTCATCCCACGCTACCCCTTAGTGACGCCGCGGTCACTCCGAGTAGGGATTTTTCGGATGCACTGTTGACAATCGTAAGTTTGAGACTAACCTAAAGCATGTCTCTGATTCCAGTCTTTCTGGGGTTGGTTCTCTTTTCGCAATCGGAGGAGTCTGTCTTTGAATACAAGGTCGACCTGTTCTCCGAGCACCTTCTCCGGCTTGTCTCCATCGACCCGGAGGAAAGGCTACGTGCGGCGTGGTTTATACCGGGGTTCTCGGTTAAAAGAGAGAGTCTGGCAGTGGCCGGTAGCAGGCCGGGCGAGGTGCGCGTTCTGCTCGACGGCGTTCCCCTATGGGACCCGCAGACCGGTGAGCATACCGTCCGGCTTCCCCCCAGTCTTCTTGAAGAAGCCGGCTTGAGGAACGAGGAAGCAAGCCTTACGCCTCTTGTGGCGCTTTCCTCAAGAACGGCCCTTGAGGGATGGGACGCGGAACTGCGGGGGAGCAGTTCCTTCTTTCTTTCCGGAGAGGAACCCGAAGGCCGTGCGGACGTTTTCCTGAACGTTCCCCTGGGGAGTAAGCTAGGGCTTTCGTTTGACGGCGCCGCCGGGGTGTGGAACGAGCGTCCTGAAGCCAACCTTGAATTGCCGCATCGAGGCCTCGCCGCTTACACCGGTGTCGCCTCTGCAACCCTTATCCCCTCCGATGGCATGCTTGTTAGAGCCAGACTCCTTCTTTCCCAGGAGCAACGCGATTACTTCTCGCCTTCATGGGCGTTCAACTCCGCCTCGGCGCCCTCGACTCTAACCGCAGTCCAGCTGGTTATCTTCAATTATCGTTATCAAACCGAGATACTGGACCTGGAGATGTCTCTTTCGGGCTACTCGAGCTTCCTGTGGAAGGGCAGCCGCAAGGAGGGTGAGCTGGCACTCTTCCGGCCCTTCGATGAACAGGATTCGGCAGAATCGGCGGCAGCACTGGACATCCGCAACCCGTTCGGGGTCAAGGGGATTTTTTACTCGCAAGGTTTCTACCCCGGGCTTATCGCGAGGAACTCAACTGCGAATCGCGCCCGTGCGGCAGTCGGAATATTCGCGGGGGAGATGAACGAAATCCGTGCCCGCTTCAGCTACACCAGCCTCAACCTGATTTCGGATATCACTAAATGGGACGGCCCCAAGGAACGCACCGCAAACTACCAGGAAACCCCTCGTCTGGCAGGGCTGTACCTGGGTGACCGCATCCACCTCGATCTCTTCTGGGTAGAACCGGGACTGGGGTTTACGTATCTGGAGATAGAAAAACCGGATACCAGCGAGGTAGGGTTTGAGATCCCCGAATATACAATCTCCCTTGCCCCGCGGATCGAAGCTCGTGCTTACCTGGGGGGAGTTCAGATACGAGCGGGTACGGACATGCCTGCCGCAATCCCTCCGTTTGCTGTCTTCTTCGACACAAAGGACGAAACCCACATTGTTGATTCCCTCATCTTGATCCCCAAAATAGATCCAACACCCGAACGCGCCTGGCGCTCGTGGATTGAGGTCCAAAAGGAATGGAGAGAGCGCTGGAGCACAGGCATCTCGTTTCACTCAAGTCTGGGTTACAGGGTTCTTTCCGGAGGTCTTAATCCGAACGCGGAGCCTGCCGACACCGTTCAAACGGCCGGGGTCTTCCTGGAGGGCAAAAGTTTCAGCCTGGGACTGGGACCCTGGTTAGAGTACCGCTCGGAATGGCTGGGCATAAGAGCCGCCTACCGCTTCGCGTCAGCCAAGTCAACAACCCTGGGCCCTACCGGAGACTACGAGCGCCTTTTGGCCGGGGATTCTCTCTCGAATCAGATGCAAAGGCTGCCTCTCGATTCCCGCCACAAGTTTACGCTTGAGGCCAACTTATCCACACCTGAAGAGACGCACTTCCTTCTAAGGGATTGGTTCTTGGAACCGGGCTTTGCTCTGGCCTCAGGATTCCCGGAGGAGGAAGGTGCAAATAGCAAGACCCCCTGGTGGGCATGGTGCGAGGTTAGAGCAGGCAGGGTAATCTCTATCGGCGGGCTCAATGCGGAGGTCGGGGTCGAGCTTTTGAATCCATTTAACTGGAAGGGCCCGGTCTTTGGTGAGTTACCAGCCCCTGTTCTTCCCACCGAGGCGGAGTTCCCGGACAGGGTCGTGCTGGGCGATGAGGATTATCGCCCTTCGCGAGACGCGAACCACGACGGCTATATAACCGCAGCCGAAGAGGTCCAGGCTTACAGACTTGCGCGGGAGTTCTACGACGCATACACCCCAAGCCCATTGTCTGCCCGCAGCCTTGATATAAGGATTTCCCTAAAGTTCTAAAAATATGCTTCTTTGCGGCTAAGCCAAGGGAATATGACACAACCTCGACCACACAGGCATCACAATCTCTATTGGTAAAAGTGAGGGTTTAAATTATCCCAGAAGGGCGGAGGTGAACTCAGCGGCGGAGAAAACTGTTATATCCTCGGGCTGCTCCCCCATCCCTATGAAGTAGATGGGAAGCGAGAAGCGTTCGACTATCGGGATAACCACCCCGGCCTTACAGGTGCCGTCGAGCTTTGCGATCACGAGACCGGTGACGCCAAGGGCGTCGTAGAACCCCTGGGCCTGTCTTAATCCGTTCTGGCCGGTGGAGGCATCCATGACCAGAAGGACTTCATGAGGTGCTTCGGGGATGACCTTTGCGGCCACCCGGCGGATCTTCTCGGCCTCGGCCATGAGATCGCGGCGGGTGTGAAGACGTCCCGCGGTATCGATGAGGACAACACCGTACTCCTTGGAGAGGGCCTTCTTTAGCGCGTCGTAGACCACCGCACCCGCGTCCTGTCCTTGAACTGAGGAGACGATATCGGTACCGGTCCGGGCGGCCCACCGCTCAAGCTGCAGGCCTGCGGCGTCACGGTAGGTGTCTGCGGCGACGATGAGAACCTTGCGGTTCTTCCACAGGGCGGCGAGCTTTGCGATAGTGGTGGTTTTGCCAGAGCCGTTGGTTCCTATGATCATTACGACCGTAGGATGAGCGCGGAACTCGAACGGCTTTTCCGCCTTTTCTAATATACCACGGATAAGTTCAGCCAATCTTTCCCGCTCGCCCTTGGAATTGGCAAGAAGGGATTCGGCTCGCTCGACCCCGATGTCGGCCTCTAGGAGTATCTCTTCGAGTTCGTCACGGTCACCGCGGCTGAATGCCCGTGCGAACCTCCGGCGCAGGCTTAAGAAGCCTTGCCTAAGCCTCTTCCACTGCAACATGGTGGCGCTTTACGTCCTTTAAGCGCACTGAGATGACCTTTGACACGCCGGGGTCCTCCATCGTTATCCCGTAGATTGTATCCGCCTTCTCCATGGTACGTTTGTTGTGGGTTATGACGAAGACCTGGATGCGCTCCTTGATGTGCGAGAGATAGGACGCAAACTTGAGGACGTTAGAGTCGTCAAGCGGGGCGTCGAGCTCGTCGATAAAGAGGAAGGGCGCAGGCCGCACGCCGTAGAACGCGAAGAGCAGGGAGATACCCAGCATGGTACGTTCGCCGTCCGAGAGCTGCGAAAGCCTCTTGAGCTGCTTGCCCTCAGGTCGTGCCGTGATGTTTATCGGTGAGTTGAACGGGTCCTCCGGGCACTCGAGCCTGAGGTCCGCCTCTCCGCCCGGGAAGAAGAAGTTGAACGTGCGGCGGAACTCCTCGCGTACAGCCGTGAAGGTCTTATCGAACCGACTGCGGGCCTCCTCGTCTATCTCGCGGATGATGGTTGTCAGGCTTTCAGCCGCCTTCGTGATATCGGTATGCTGTGCCTTTAAGCGATCCAGCTCAGCCTTCTCCTCCTCGTATTGGACCGCGGCGTACTCGTTGACCGGCCCCAAATCCTCAAGGCGGTGCTTGACTGCGGCAAGCTCAGCATCCACCTCCTCAGGCGTCATCACTTTCGTGTCCGTGTCTTGATCCTGGGTCGGGGCGTTTGAAACCAGGGGTTCCAGTTCATCCTTCTGGTTTCTCAAAAGGAGCTGCTCGGTCCGAAGCTCGATAAGTCCCTTCCTTAAACCCTCAAGCTCGGCCTCGCGTTCGGCAAGTTCTGTCCCCTTCTCGCGCTTGGCCTGGAGCACCCCGGATGTGTCGATTCCTGACAGGCGTTCGGTTTCTTTCTTTCGCTGTTCGTGAAGGGCGGTTTGTTCCTCCTCGAGCCCCTCGATAGCCTTGCCAAGCTCCAATATCTCATGCCGGGTGCTTTCAGCTTCCTTCTTTCGTGAGGTAAGAAGTCGATCTAAACGGGCCTGCTCGGCCTCCAGGCGCTCGTTGCGCTCGCCGGCCAGATGTTCTGCCTCCTCATCTTTCCCCAGAGCGAGAAGCTGATCGTTGAGGCCTGCAAGCTTATCGCGCAGCGCTTCCTCTTTCCCGGCGACCGTCTTCTCCAGCTCACTCAGGGCTTCTTCTTTCTCGGAACGCTGTGACTCAAGGGTGCTTATTTTCTCCTCAAGCTCCGCGAGCGTTTGTCGAGCGGACTCTGACTCCTGCTCTCTTGATCGTGCCTCGGCTCTCAACCGCTCACGCTCCCTCTCCACCTCCGCGGCCTGTTCTTGCAGCCTGCCAACTTCTGCCTCCAAAGTCTGCCTGCGGGAACGTTCCTCAAGGTATGAGCTCCTCGCTTCATCGAGCTTGATGGCAAGGTCATCGCGTTCTTTGCGTAATCGGGTCAGATTTTCTTCCAGGGAAACAATCGAGGTCTTCTCTTGCTTTTCCTGATCTTCCAACTCCTTGAGTCTGCGCCGATCGGCAAGCACCCCGCGAGGTCTACCCAGAAGGACAACCCCGTCCGAACGAAGCGCTGTCCCGTCCGAGCTAACGAAAGAAAGCTGAGGATATTGTCCTGCAAGAGAATCGAGATCGGCAAGATCGACAAGCACCCAGCTCTCAAGACGCGCGGCAAGAAGCGCAGGTGCACCTTGCTTGATAGAAACTTTGTCTGCGAGCCAGAGTTTGAAACGAGCGTCCGAGGGACGTTTCAGGGAGGAAGAAGCAGGCCCGCGATCAAGCACCAGACCCGCCTGACCATCCAGGGAAAGATCTTCAAGATCGGGCATCCCGGTTGCAGAGGCGAATCCGAGCACATCGTAAAGCACCGCCTCAAGGGCCGCCTCCAGTTCCGCTGGATAGCCCAGTAACTCCTCCATTAAACCGCGGAAGCGGGGACCCAGCCTCTTACGCAACGCCTGTCGCGGTTGGTTTTCGATTCTTTCCCGAAGCGAGGCTGCCTGCCCGGTTAGCTTTGAGCGACCCTCTATCCGCTCCTGGCGTTTAAGTTCAAAGGTTTGGATGTCTGCGTCCAATCGGGCGATTCGGCCTTCGGCTTCCCTGATCTCCCGCTCGAGTTCTGTCAGTGAAGATGTCTTCTTCTTGTGACTATTCTTTGCTTCGACCAGCTCGCTGCGGAGGGCTTCGGCGCGCCCGGAGAGATTAGAAAGCTCGGCACGGGCAGCGGAGGCCAGGGAGCCGGCGTTCTCGGCACGTGAACGCTCACGGGTCCGTTCCTCTATGCATCTCCCAAACCCCTCGGAAAGCTCCTTCAACTCTCCGCGTGCTTTACGTAACTGGGAGCGGTAAGCGGCCAGGCGTTCTTCCTCCGTGCGCAACTTGCCTCTTGCCTCTTCTAGACGACCCTCCGCCCCCTGTCTGCGTCCTGCTGCCTCCTTCTGGGCGCGTTTGGTCCGCTCGATCTCCTCCTCAATCTCCTCGATGCGGCGCTCGGCTTCCTGGTTTTCCTCCTCGATTCGAGAAAGGTTTTCCGCAAGGGTCTCTTTTCGTGTACGTGAGGAGGAAAGCCTTGAGGCTACTTCGGAGAGCTTCGCGTTCACCTCATCAAGTGCTTCCCTGGTCCCTCTCTCAACCGCCAGTAGCCTTGAAAGCTTCGAATCCTTCCCCTTCAGTTCCTTTCTGACCCCCTCCATCGCCAGCAGCAGCTTGCGTTCTTTCTCCTCCTCGAGAGAGATGATCTTGGCTTTCTCTTCCATCTCCTCAATGACCGCCTCAAAACGTGCATGCATTTTACTGGTTTCTAAGGCTACAAGTTTTTCACGCAGCTGTTTGTGAAGCCCAGCGCGCCTGCGCTGGCGGGCCAGGCTTCGAACAAAGCGCTTGCGTTCGGTTATTATGTCTTCCAACCGAACCAGATCACGACGGACCAGGTCGAGCTTGCGCTCGGACTCCTTGCGTTTCTCGCGGAATCCCAGCACCCCGGCCGCGGACTCCAAAAGGTTGTGCAGCTCGCCGCCAACGATGGCGGCAAGTTTTGTCGCGTCAAAGACCGAGTAGAGGCGGCCTCCGGCGGCACCACCGCGAAGGATCGCCTCGATATCCTTAAGCCGGCACTCCTCGCGGTTGATCTCAAAGCTCGACTCGCCGGTCCGGTAGTAGCGCCTGCGCAACTCCACCTCGGCTGGAAGATCGGGGAAGTCGCCTTCGTTTTCAATAATAAGGCTCACGTCGGCATAGCCCAATTCGGACAACCGGCCGCTTCCGGCAAAGATAAGATCCTCGCTTTTGCCGCAACGAAGGCGAGATAAGATCTGCTCACCCAAGACCCACCGGATCCCGTCCAGGACGTTTGATTTGCCGCAGCCGTTAGGGCCGACAAGTGAGGTCATGCCCGGCGAGAGTTCGAGAGCCGTCTTGTACGGAAAGGATTTGAAACCGTAGAGTCTGAGTTCTTTGAGCCGCATGATTACCCTCTAAAAGCCCTGAATAGCTGCCCTGACTCACTGAAAATACAGTGAGGGAAAGTGCTCAGCGCTTGCGTCGGCCAAAGCTCTTCTTTACCTCGCTGCGAAGGCGGGACATCTTCTCGTGTACCTCGGGGTTGGCGAGGACGTGCTCCCAGTAGACCACAATCATGGAGTATGCGATGATAAGCACCACCCCCACAAGAAGCGCAGCCAGCACCACGAGTTTTTTGGGCGGGAAGTAGGGAAACGGGGGAGGCTCAACCAGCTCGAGGATGGAAATAATGGGAGTGTCCTTGGCTTCCATGAGCTTGGCCTGCTCGTATTGCTGCATGAGCAGCATGTATATCTCCTGCTGCACCATGAAGTCCCGGTAGAGTTCCAGGTAACGGGATGCAACCGGAGGCAGTGATGCAAGCTTTGCCTGTATAAGCGCAAGTTCGCGACGGGCAGTCTCATACTGCGGGTTGTTGGCGGTTGAAAAGGAACGCATGTATTCGAGCTCCAACTCCTTCTGCATCGCCTGTGCCTTGAGCTCGGCGAAGGCTTGTATCTGCCCGCCGACCTCAGGATTCAGCATTGGCAGCTTGTGCTTGCGTTGGAACTCGGTGAGGGAATCCTGGGCGGCTTTCATGTCCACCTCAGCCTGCGCGAGTCGTCCTTCGATGAACTCCCGTAGATACCTGCCTCTTGTGGTGCTCGAATGGGTAAGATAGTAATCCAGAGCCTGTGCGTAAGTATTGGCGACATCTGCCACGAGGACGTTGTCCGGTCCTACCACCTCGATTACAAAAACCTGTTCCGGTGTCGTCAGCTTGTATGCGGTCATCCCCGCAAGTTCCTCGCGCGCTTTGGTCCGATCGACCACATCAAGCCTCTCCAAAAGCGAGCAGGAATCCATAACGTAATCGGTAATTGTCTGAGAACGCAGTATCTCCCCGTAGAAGAACATCTCCCCTCCCCCCCCTGCCCCGGGGATGCTCAAACCGGTGATCCCCAACTGCGACTGGAGTGTGGAAATTGCCCCCACAAGGCCGCTTCCCTGTGTAACGGGAAGAAGCTTAACCTCTGCCCTGTACCTCTTTGGGAGAAGGAAGGCAAGGGCGATACCCAATCCGCCGAAGCAAACAAGCGCAATAAGCATCTTCCACCAGCGCCGAACGATGAAAACAAAAAGGTCGACAACGTTGAAACTCATCTCACTCACCAAAGGTTAAGATAACGGCAATCAAACTCAAAGCAGATGCGGTCAGCCCAACCCAGTCCCGCACGTCGTAAAGGGGTTTTCGTGGAACAAAGATCGTTGCCCCAGGTTCAAGCTGCATATCCGGGTGTGCGCGCCGGGTGCGTCCGTCCGGATAGATAACACGAATTGCTCCTAGATTAGCCGTCGAAGAAAACCCCCCTGCCTGACCCAGATACTGGTTTAGGGTGAAGGCCTCGTTGTAGATGACAGGACCTGGTTTTTTTAACTCCCCTGTTACGTATACAAACTGCTCAGAGCGGGGAACGGTAACTACATCACCATGCTCGAGGAGAGGATTTTCTCCTTGCCCGCTGGCGAGATACTCCTGCATGTCGAAAAAGATCCGCTCGTCCCCACGTTGGATGTAGCAGTGAGCCAGATCGCTTTGTGGAATAAGCACTGCACGGCTCGCAAGGAAGCCGCATACCCGCTCTTTCTTCTCGAACTCCAGCCAGTGTTCGGCGTTGAACGCTCGACTCAGTGTATCGGCAATCAAAGACGCCTGGATGCTTGGTTCGTCAACGGCCTCCTTGGCCAAGACCGCACCGCGCAGAAGAACGAAACGTTCCATCTTGGGGACATAGATGATGTCGCCATCCGAGAGAGGAGGGTTAGCGTCCAACTCACCATCCTCACGATAACGACGAAGATTGATCCTTAAGCTGTCACCGGAGCGCCTGACCAGCGCGATGTTTGAGACCGATCCCATCGAGGTGATGCCGCCAGCCAGATCAATGCCGTCCTCTACCCGCATAAAGGGAGTAACAAGATAACTGCCCGGCCACTGAATATCACCAAGGACGTTTATCTTGCAAAGCCTTGCTCCGATCAGAACAAAGTCTATCTCCACGGGACGGATAAAATTCTCAAAGGCCTCAGCCACCTGCGTGCGAGCCTTCCTGACCGGAACGTCCACGATCTCGACGTAGTCAACCGCTTCGAGATTAATCAAGCTGACATCTCCCCATTTCTGTCCGAAGGTTGCCATCCCGCGAGCAGAAGGCAGCATAATCACGAGCTGCCCTGCAGGGCTAATCCGGGTAGGATAGCTGTAGGAAAAACTGCCCTTTACCATAACCAGCAGGCTATCGCCGGCGTTGAGCACGTAGTCGTTTATTGAAACGGGCTGTTCGGTAACCGTCCCCAGCTCAAGGGACATCTCGCGACCAAAGGCCTCCCCTGTTATCTGACCAACCCCTGCAAGAAACCAAAACAATAACCCCATCATGACAAAGATTATACCTAAATCCTCCCCCGGGTCAATGGTAGGAGTGAACCGATAGGGAGCACGAGTCCCTCGATCTCTCCGGCGGCGTGGGGGGCCGTATTGACAAACTGCTGGTTTTCCTTACACTATGTTCTTAATTATCTTAAAGATGCAACAGAGTAAGGAGGTTTGGTGAACGTGGAAAAAGACAGACGAACGAAGAAACTTTTGGAAGCCGTCAGGCTTAAGACGCAGTTTCTGGGTAACATGAGCCACGAGCTCCGTACGCCATTGAACTCTATAATCGGCTTTTCGGAGCTTCTCATGGATGGGCTCGTTGGGGAACTCAGCGAGAAGCAGCGTCACTATATGAAAATCATCCACTCCTCCGGTGCGCATCTTCTCAGGTTGATTAACGATACCCTCGACTTCTCCAAGCTTGAAGCGGGTATGCTTGAGGTCTTCAACGAACCTACCGATTTGGGCGAGGTGGTTGAAGATGTTTTGCGTGCCTACAACGTAGTCGCTGAACGAAAGGGACTCGATATCCATGTAGAGATCCCTGCGGATATGCCGCCAGTACTCACCGACAGGCGCAAACTCACCCAGATAATCGACAACCTCCTCTCCAACTCCGTAAAGTTCACCAGCCAGGGCCGGGTTGAGTTGGCAGCCAAGCGTAAAGAAGGTATGCTTGAGGTAACGGTAACCGACACCGGGATAGGGATCGAGCCGCAAGAGCTCCCGTATATCTTCGATCCATTCCATCAGGTGGATGCATCCACCACCCGGCGCTACGAGGGAACAGGTCTTGGGCTGGCATTGGTAAAGAAACTTCTTGAGATTCAGAAGGGTACAATCGAGGTTCAAAGCTCGCCTTCTCAAGGCTCCAGCTTTACCTTCCGTCTTCCCTTTGTGGAGTTCAAGCCCGAGAAGCCTACAGTGGCGACTACGCGAGAGGAGTTGATCCGGGGGCTTCCTGCGGCCGGCGAGCGACCCATCCTGGTGGTTGAGGACAACCCCTTGGCGGCTAACCTCATGTCGACGTGGCTTTCTGAGGCCGGCTACAATGTCCAGATCGCCTCCACCGGCGAGGAAGCCCTGCAGAAGGCGGTGAACCTCTGTCCAGCTGTGATTACCCTGGACATCCTCCTTCCTCAGATGGACGGCTGGCGCGTACTGCATCGTCTCAAGGAGATGCCTGAGACCAAGGATACACCAATCATAGTGGTCTCGATAGTGGAGGACAAAAGTTTCGGCCTCTCGCTTGGGGCGGTAGACTACATGATCAAGCCGGTATCGCGCAGCGATCTCATCTCGAAGATCGAGCGCCTCACCAAGAGCGGCCGCAGGTTCCATCGTGTCCTCGTGATAGACGACAATCCCGCGGACATCAGCCTGGTAGAGGAGATACTTCAACTGGACGGCTACGAGGTGCTCAAGGCTACCTCCGGAGTGGATGGTCTCAAGGCCGCGCGCGACGAGAAGCCGGATCTCGTGATTCTGGATTTGATGATGCCTGACCTGGATGGTTTCGATGTTATGAGACTTTTGGAGTCCGACGAAGCCACCAGAGGATTACCGATTATTCTCTTTACTGCCAAGGACCTTACCCAGATTGAGCTAGCCCACTTGGGGGCCAACATCCACGATATCTTCGGCAAGGCGCAGCTTGACCGCGACTCCTTTCGTCAAAAGATCGCCGAGCTTCTGACATCCTCACAACCGGAAGGCAGTAACGAATGAGCCGTATCCTCGTCGTTGAAGATAATGAAGGGAATCTCGAGCTTATACGCGTGGTGCTGGAGATGGCAGGCCATGAGGTGATAGGAGCGCCGAGTGCCGATGTGGGACTCCTGGCGGCCAGAAAAGCCCGCCCCGATCTTATACTTATGGACATGCACCTGCCTGGTCTGGATGGGTACGAAGCGACGCGAATCATAAAGGCGGATGAGACACTGAAGGGCATTCCGGTCATTGCGGTCACCGCCATCACCGAGCGCACCGATGAGGAACGCGTTCGTGCCTGCGGCTGCGAGGGATTCATCGCCAAGCCGGTGGATACCCGAAGTCTGGCCACCCAGATTAACGAGTTCCTGAAACCAGGGGGCAAGGCACAGTGACGGAACAAGGGAAAACCTCTCATCGAATACTGGTGGTAGACGACGACCCCCATCTTTTGAATCTCCTCGATATGCGCCTAGCTGATCAGGGATTTGACGTCATGCTCGCTTCATCCGCCCAGGAAGCGCTCACAAAGGTAGAAGGCAGGATGCCAGACATCGTTATCGCAGACATCATGATGCCCGGCATGGACGGATATGAGCTCTGCGAGCGCGTCCGCGCAAACGAAAAGCTGCAGCACATCCCGTTCGTTTTCCTCTCCGCATTAGCCGACACCCAGGATAAGGTAAGGGGGTTAAAGCTGGGGGCGGACGACTACCTCACCAAACCGTTTGAGTTCCACGAGCTACTCGCAAGGATAGAGATACTTTTAGATAGATACTCGCGCTACCAGGAGACCTTCGAACAAGACCCGGAGATCGCCACCACCGGGAACATCGAGGATCTGGGGGTCATTGACCTGTTGCAGATGCTCTCCTTCGGCCAGAAGACGGGCGAGGTGCATCTTAAGTCGGATGAAGAGGAGGGGTTTCTTTACTTGATGTCTGGCAAGCTCGTAGCAGCAACCTGCCGCTCGAAACAGGGACGGGCTGCACTGCCGACCCTGCTTTCCTGGTCGAAGGGCAGATTCAGAGTAAAGCTCACCGATAGCCTCTCTCTCACCCCTACGATCGAAACTCAGACCGACGAGGCGATCTTTGCGGCGCTGCGTGAGCTGGACGAAACCGAACGCATAAAACAGGAGTTAGGCCCAAGGTCTATCCCCGTGTTCACGGCGAAACCCAGGCCCGAAGCAAGGGTCGAGGAGGTCCTGCTCCGGCTGGTAGACGGTAACCGCAGTATCAAAGAGGTGCTGGCAGCGAGTCCTCTCTCGAGCTTCGAAACCGTCGAGGCGATAAAAAAGATGGTGGGCAAGGGACAAATCGAGCTGCGCCCTGCGGAAAAACCTGCTCCGAAGATTGCCACCAAACCTGAGAAAACCCCTGCTTTGGAGCCGGGAACCACCCTTTCCGGGGCGGCCAGGGTATGGGAACCGCAGATGCCTGGAGAGGAAAAAGAAGTCGAGAAGATTGAGGAGATGCAGGAGACTGCAGTTCCGGGGGAGATTGGACCCCAGGTATTCAATCTTATAGTGATCGGCACGAACAGGGATTCCCGCAACACCTTTATCCATACGGTCTCCGGCGAGGAAGAAACAGAGGGCAAAGGAGAGACGGTTCTCAACTTCGGAAGGATAAAAATAGGACATTACCAACTGAACCTCTATGGGCTACCAGGGGCAAAGCGCTTCGCTCCCCTCTGGCAGACCTTCATTCAAAGGGTACACGGGATGATAGTTCTGGCGAACGCCAGCATCGAGGAAGAGGTAGACAACCTGCGGTTTGCACTTTCGCTTCTGGGTCCGCACATACCGGGTCCGAAGATCGTTATAAACACCGATCCCACCCATCCCGAGATCGAGCTCGGTCCGGAGAGTCATGGTGCAAAGGCCGTTGCCTGCCTGTCCTCTGACCGCATCAAGGCCGCTGGGATCGTAAAGAACCTGATCGCAGAACTTACCCGCTAAATCCAAAATGAACCTTGCTAAACTTCGCAACATAGGAATAGCCGCACACATAGATGCGGGAAAGACCACCACGACCGAGCGTATACTCTACTACGCCAAAAAGATACACCGCATGGGCGAGGTGGACTCAGGTTCGGCAACCATGGACTGGATGGCCCAGGAGCGCGAGAGGGGGATAACCATAACCTCGGCGGCAACAACCGTGGGCTGGAAGGACGCGAGGATTAACATCATTGATACCCCTGGGCACGTGGATTTTACGATAGAGGTGGAGCGCGCGCTCAAGGTGCTTGACGGTGCTGTGGTGGTGTTCTGTGCGGTTGGCGGTGTGGAGCCTCAGTCGGAGACGGTCTGGCACCAGGCTGATAGATACCGCATCCCACGCATTGCGTTCGTTAACAAGATGGACCGCCTTGGCGCGGACTTCGAGCGGGTGGTGGATATGATGTCATCGCGCTTCCTCCAGTTCCCTGTACCTGTGCAGATTCCCTGGGGTGCGGAGCAGGGTTTTGAGGGCGTGATCGACCTGGTGGGGTGGCGTGCAGTCCGCTGGAAGGATGAGACGTTGGGGGCGGAGTTCATGGAGGAGGAGATTCCCGGCGAACTCGTGGATGAAGCCAAGCGCTGGCGCCAGCATCTTGTGGATAAGGCAAGCGAAGCGGAGGATACCATCATCGAAGACTACATGGCGGGCCAGAAGAGCGAAAGCGTGACCCTGCGGAAGGCGTTACGCAAGCTTACCCTGGAGAACAAGATAGTGCCAGTGTTATGCGGCTCCGCTTTGAAGAACAAGGGGGTGCAGTCTCTTCTGGACGCGGTAATAGACTACCTGCCCTCACCCCTGGATGTGCCACCAATCGAGGGACACGATCCGGCAAACGTGGAAAAGATTCTCCTGCGTGAAACCTCTCCGGACGCGCCCTTCTCCGCGCTGGTCTTCAAGCTCGCCTACGACCTTCACATGGGGCCATTGGCGTTCACGAGGGTCTATTCCGGTAGGATCGAACGCGGCCAGACGGTAATGGGCTTCCCCGGGGGCAAGCGCTCACGCGCCACCAAACTACTCTTGCCTCACTCCAACCGCTTCGAGGAGGTTTCTAAGCTCGAGGCGGGCGAGATCGGGTTGATCGCAGGTATGCGTCACGTGACCACCGGTTCCACCCTGGCCGATCAGAAACACCCCATCGTCTATGAGCTGATGCGCTTCCCTGAGCCGGTCATCCACCAGTCGATCGAGCCGCGCACCAAGGCGGACGAAGCCAAGCTGGGCAAGAGCCTTGCGATCCTTGAGCTTGAGGATCCAACCTTCAAGGTACGTACCGACCCGGAGACCGCCCAGCTTCTCATTTCAGGGATGGGCGAGCTGCACCTGGAGATCATCGTTGATCGGCTCAAGCGTGAGTTCCGATTGCCGGTGCGGACCGGCAAGCCACAGGTCTCATACCGGGAGACCATCACCAAGAGGGTGGAGCACTCCGCGGTCTTCTCAAGGATCATCGCCAACAAGACCCATTATGCCGGCGTTACGTTAAAGCTTGAACCCTACGAGAGCGGTAAAAAGGTAGAAATACACCTTCCTGTGCCGCTTGGACGCGAGTTCCTGGACGCCATTCGTTCGAGCCTTACCGATTCCTTCTTCGCCGGCCCAATGCTGGGCTATCCCATAACTAAGGTTCGAGTTACGGTTACGGACGTGGAGTTCAGGGAGGAGGATGCTTCGGACATCGCGTTCAAGGCCGCGGCATCCCAGGCGTTCAGTGAAGCATACCAGAAGGCTTCTCCGGCACTTCTTGAGCCGATCATGGACGTTGAGGTAATAACCCCTGAGCCATACATGGGGGATGTGATTGCGGATATCAACACCCGGCGCGGAAAGATAGAGGAGCTTACCAACATAAAGGAGCAAAAACTCATCAAGGGATTCATGCCCCTTGCCGCGAGCTTCGGGTATGCGACGGCGCTTCGGTCACTTACCCAGGGACGCGCCAGCTTTGCCATGCACTTCTCGCACTACGCGATACTCCCCGAGACAGAGCGCAAGAAATTGTTTGATTACCTGATTTAGCACCCACGACGCTTCGCACGAACCGAGGCCGCGAACACAGCGCCGCAAGCAACAAACTTATAACGGCTAATTCCCTCATCATTGTTACTCCATCTTTTATAAATTCCAGGATTTTCATAGTCTGGATTTATTTCTTATTGGGTACTCCTCCTCGCGGATTGCATCTCGGCGAGATACTTTGAGCGGTAAAAATTTCCATATATCCACAGGCCTTTATCCCTGAGTCTGCGGCCAATCTCAAGTACTTTACTCCATAGCACCTCGTCATCTACAACGACGTGGACAACATCTTTTTTGGAATCAATGGAATCCTTCAAATGATTAACCAGCTCCTCTATGGAGGATTGCCGCTCCCCGTTGAGGAAGATTTCATCTGATTCGGCAATGTGTATTATAAAGTCAGGCCTGTCATAGAATGTATAAATACCAGGCTTGGAGAATCCAGAACCGACCAACCTCTTCAATCGATCAGATGTAATATCGGTTGATTCGCTAAAAGAGAACCTGCCGGCGATTCCAAAATCATCTTTCGGATAGGAATTCTTTAGCATGATATTAAAGATATCGTCCATCAAATCAAACACGAGCTTTGTCTTAACTTGAGGATGGGTTTTAATGTGCCAGACTGCACCTCCACTTGAACAATAATGATTCTTTAACAAAGTATCTAATTCGGCACCTTCAATTGCTAAGCCGTCAATAACAGTATTGCCGTCTTTGTCTATTATTATAATAATCAAACCTGAATAATAGTCCAAGCCCAGATCATAATATAAATCTTCGCTGGTAATCGTGCGTCCTTTAATATCCAGGTAATCCCATAATCCAACACGATTTCTATTTTTCCACCTCTCATTGATATCGATAGTATTCTCATCTGTATAAGATAGCCCCAGAAGCCCGTAGATTTCGTGAGCACGGTCAAATGCCCCGTAAGGAACACCGTGATTATTGCAAATCCTTTTCACGCACCTAATTATGTATTCACGGACTGGTTTTTTTGAAAACCCGATTTGCAAAACGTAATCCAGTCTACTGAGAAATAGTGCAAGAGGAGGAAGATTGTTACAAATTTCTTCCTGAGATACCCTGATCTCCTGCATGATCTCGAAGTGCTGACGCGGTGTGCATTCTTTCTCCTGGCAGCCCGAAATGGAAATCAAGAAAATCACGCAAAGTATTAATTCAATCAGCCTTTTCACCATGCGTTATACCTCCTCGTGGATGTCCATATTCGAAGTGTAAACATTTAGCGTCAAATGTCAAGTCCCGGATGGGTAAAAAAGCCCGCATGATGCGGGCCTTAAATTTTACTCCTTTTGTAAATCTACAGGTAGCTTACGCTCAAGGCTCCGTAGAACCTTCTCGGTGCGGTGGGGTAGTCTTCACCCCACACATCTACTTCGTAGCTGTGCGGGGACCCCGAATTTAATGCTCCTTTTCTCCTGCGGAGAAAAGATCGCAGGCCGTTCAGCTTACTATCCTTTAGATCAGTAGAAAACGCTCAATCCGGCGTAGAACCTTCTGGGCGCAGTCGGATAGTCGAGACTCGCGTATCCGCCGAAGTGCGCAGGGGTCTGGTCGTTCAGGATGTTGCGGCCGCCCGCTTCTATGGTGAGAAGGTCAAACAACTTCTGCGAGATAGAAAGATCGAGCTTAAGGGACGGGTCAATTCGTTTCTCCAGAACCCCGAACTTGGGATAGGTCGACCAATCGGTGTAGTAATTGACACGGAAATCTGTCCACGTCATTATAGCGGCGATTTCGCCGCCTTTCCAGGTACGTACCGCAACGTTTCCTTTGATTGATAAGGGAGGGATGAAAGATGCCTGTCTTTCGACCGTTACATACTCGTAGACGGTATTGAAGTTCTCATCGTAGGTAACGGTATCCAGAATCTCTGTGGTCTCGGTAGCCTTGTTGTAGGCAAGACCAATGGAGCCGGAAAAAAGGCCGTCAAGCAAACGACAACCTGCGGAAAACTCGCCCCCGATGATTGTAACTTGATTGAGGTTGACAGGTTTCCATCTCATCCCTGTGGTGTCTTCCGGATCAGGCAACCAGCTTATCATGTCCTTGATGAGCTTCCACGATCCGGCCAGGGAGAACTTGAGGAACCCAAACGGGCGGATAGTAGCAGAAAGAGTGGTGCTCTGTCCCTTTTCAGGAACCAGGGTTGAATCGCCTCCTGAGAAGAAATCTCGGGGCCAGTAAAGGTCGTTGAACCCGGGCGCACGGAACGCCTGGCCGTAGGCCGCTGAAACATAGAGCATCCGGGGAATAACCTCGATGCTCAAACCGGCCTCAGGTGAGATGAAGGTTCCGTACTGAGCGGAGTTATCGAGTCTTACCGCCGCGCTCGGGGTAAAGATACCTGCCTTAGCCAGAACCTCGGCCCAGGCGCCTGTCTGCATATCGGAGGCTTCCCAGGTGGTATCCTTGAGGGTGGCGTCAGTGGCGCTGTCTGCGGCAACCTGCGCGCCTTCAAACGTCTCCTGGACTATACAGGCTCCACCGGCAAGGGTGAGGAATTCGGCAATCGTTCCGGTCACCTGGAGATCGCCGCCCAGACGGGTGTCGTTGTAGTCATCGGTTTCAAGCGCGGTGTAGGTCGTAAAATCGGGGTTATAGCCCAGGTATTTCCAGTTATAGGTGAAATTCTGCTGGACCGCGTAGAAAGCCAGCGAGGCGGCGAAGTTCTGTAATGGAGAGAAGGAGGTTTTGAGACTTGCGGTGAACAGATTGTCTGCCTGATCGTCGTAGAGCGATGTGACAAGCGAGTCGCCGAACGCAGGCGGCATAAAGGCGGTGCCCGAAGTATCAGGTGCGGGTCCGGGCACGCCCAGTTCGCGGGAGGTATAGCCTGCATCGACTTCTAGATGAAGCGCCTCGATGGGGTCAACCCACAAAGCTGCATTACCGTTGTAGCGCGATACGTCGTCATTGTGACGGAACCCGGGGTTGGTAAGATAGGAACCGGTGGCTCGCATACCAAGGATTCCAAAGTTGTGGATAGCGCGAGCGCCCACGTTCATGCCCATCTGATCGGTGGCCCCGAGAGTTACTGATAACCCGTTTTTCCTCGATGGAACAACGTTTAGGACCCCGCCGATGGCGGCAGAACCGTAAAGCGCAGAAAGTGGCCCCTTTACGATCTCCACCCGGTCGCCAGGCGCAAGAGGAATAAGGGAGAGATCTATAACACCGTCGCGCCGGGAGTTCATGTGTACGCCGTTTGCGAGAACCAGAACCCGTGATGCACTTACTCCCCCTAGAAACGGAAAGGCCATGTGCCCCTCATAACCGTATGATCGCACGTCTGCAGATACGCTTTGTGCAAGAACATCGGTGAGGTCGGTGACCTCGTCTTCTTCTACTACTAAGACCTCCACCGGCCATGGGGATGCCTCTGCGGGAAGCGAGAGTCTTGTGGCGGTAACCACAACCTCGGGCATCTCGTAGACGGTCAGGTCTTCCGCCTGCGAGAAAAGCAGGGATAAAAGCACGAGCTTTATCACGTAAGTCTCCAGGTTGTGGGCGTAGTAGATACCCGCACCTGCCCTGCCCCGGAGCAGACACGGTAAGGCAGCACGACAGATAGGTCTCCTGGCTTACGGATCATCCTGTTTCCCCAGTCTTCCCACCTGCTTCGCAGGTAGTGGCTTACGACTCGCTATCGCAAGTCGAACGCGTCTTTACTGCTCGCAAATCCGCGGGGAAAACAGTCCCCGATCACAGTGGCGGGACCGCGGCCGATTCTCACGGCCTTCCCTGACTTCCGCCGTCTAGTCCAAATTGTTAAGTGATAATAAGGAATTAGGGGTGGGTTGTCAAGTAAAATGGAGGTTGACTCCTTTGAAAAGGTACATTCCCTTCGGGAATAGATCGCCGCTCTCCCTTCGGTCGCGTGTGCCTCGGTTGGGTAGTCGCGATGACATTTATTGGAATACAGTCATCAGGCGAAAAAAGTAGGGGCCGACCTTGAGGTCGGCCCGTTAATAATCTCACAAGGGTTATTTTACCAGAACCAGTTTGGTTGCGATGCTGCAAGAACCTGCCTTAAGTACCGCAAAGTAGATGCCTGAGGGCAGAGGATAGTTCAAGTCTATGGTGGATTCAGATGCGGTGAGCGCAAACTCCTTGACCATCCGTCCGTCTGCTGAGTAGAGGGCAAGGGTTCCTTTAACACCCTGGGGAAGTACATAGCTAAATCTCGGGGCAGCCGAAAGGTTCTCGACTATCTCCAGAGTAAGGGAGGAGGGCGTCGGGGTCTCTGCTACCGCGGGGATGTCGTCCTGCTCGTACTTGATGGTGCGGAAATCGTTGTCGGTCCCGTTATAGGACAGACCTGTAACGTAGGCGTTGCCCAAGGCATCCACCGCAACGCCGTAGCCGCCATCATCGTTGCCTGAGTCGTAGACCTTGTTCTACACTATCTGGGGCGGCCCGGCAAAAGCCACGGTCACCATCATACAGGCTGTTACGATGAGCACCGGGAACACTTTTTTCATATCATCCTCCTTGACAAGGTTATTTTAGCCCTCCGCCGAGTACACACCCCACGGTAAATCTTCGATAATTACCTATAAAAATAATAAGCTGATTCAAAGGAATATCAAGTGTTAATCTTCCTCGAATTATCACAGGCACAATAATGCAGGTTGACCTGAAGGGCATTCTACCCCTCGCGATGACATTTTATTCCCAGCTTATCTCCCAGTGGCATGCGTGGCCCCCTTCCTTCCAGCGGCAGGAGCGCTCCCTTACCTTGACCTTCGAGCCGCTGAGAAGCCCGCATACCCTCTGTAGCCACGTTCGCGTAACGAAGCAGTGCAGGGGGCCTCCATCGTAGCCTGAGATCACCAGCACCGCCTGCTTGAGCCTCTCGTCCACAGAAAGCACCTTGAACTCGCCGCAGTCCTTGAATCTTGACCATAGATGTGGGATGCGGGCCACCACCCGGGGCATGGGCAGAAGCGCCAGACGGGTCTTGGGAGCACCTCCAAGCTCAGCGTCCGCGATGGCGCCGCCTAAGTTCTCCAAAACCTTGCCGTTGCCGTTTCCCAGATGAGCCGCGATGCCCTCGTAAATCTCTGTTAGATACTCCACGGGATACCAGGACCATACCTCGCCCTCGGAAAGCACCTGCGCCACCGGAGTCCGCATCTCGGCGAGAAAACTTCTATAACTTTCTCTCTTCAGCCGCTCCGAAAGCCACCGGTTGATGGCTACAAAGGCACTTCCACGAACGCTTGCCATTAAGCCTCCTAAAACAGCAACGCTACCTAATATAAATAATAACAGAAATCGGTAAAGTTGTCAAGTCCGTAAGTCGTCGGGGCATACTATTTACGGTCAATATATCGTTGCCCGGGAGTAGGGGCTGAAGGAGATGCCTTAAACCAAGTGCGTGCAGCTGAGTAAATCACCCCCTTTTTATTCTACCCGATAGGGACACTTCGTCCCCCATCAAGGGGGAGATGGCAGTAAGGAATTTACTCCCCTCCGGTCGAAGGAAGAAGATGAAGGCGGCAGGGAAACCTGTTCTCATCCTTCGAGGGAAAAGGATGGTAAACCGACCGCCCTTACATGTATAACCTTATACGCTGGCAAGGATCTTCTGGTGCACAGATTATACCCCTTTACCCGCCTCAATTTATGACTATAATTTATTTGTGAGTATTCCACGACGTCGCGATCGGCTGCCCCGTGCAAGAATTCTATCCAGGCCGATTCTTATATCGCTGATGGTCCTGCTCGGGCTTGTTCTCAGCCTCTTTTTGCTGCGCAGGAAAGCGGCGGCGCCTGAGGCGATAGATACACTCCAGGTTGCCTCGCAAGGACTTAGCTTGAACGGCGAGGAAATATCCTTAAAGGAACTTTGGGAGAGATACGCGAAGGTGCGTGCCCCGCGCAGGATAGACGTGATATTTGATCCCCAGATGCCCTGGGGCGAGAGCTGGCCGATCCGCGACACCCTCAAACGGCTGGCGGAAAACCAACCCAACCTTACGATCACCGGGCTTGAGGGGTGGTAAACCCATCCTTCTATGCCTCTCAGCCCGGTTGCCCAAAATGTCTTTCTGGGTCAGGGGGGACACGTTGCCTTGACAAAAGCCTGAGCTCTCCTATAATTCCTCACTAATCAGTCGTTTAGGAGGATTGATGAAAAGAAGTATCCGCAGAGGGTTGTGGTTTATGGGATTATTTTGCGCTCTCTCGGTGCCCACGGCGACTCTGGAGGCAAACGAGTACCCTGAAGAGTTGGGGTTCCTGAGCGAAATCTCTACCCCCGATTATCTCGCTGTGAGCGGAATCATGGCGATACTCGACACCACAGACAAAGCGCTGCTTGAGGCCCCGGTTCGATTCTATTGGGAAGCGGAAGAAGAGAAGTTCGCCCTGGATATTCGGCTCCCCGGCGGGACACCCGGGGTGTACATCCTGGGGATAGCCGATACGTTCTGGTTATATGACTTTCTCCACGGGGTAAAAATCACCGCCTTCCGTGATCAGGGCTTTCCCTCCTTGAGCAACGTGCCTTTCTCTGCTGAGAACATCCTGGGCATCTTCGGCATCTTCCCCGAGGGTTTTACCGAGACCGACACCTTCTACCGCGAAGGTTCGCTCCTTGCAATCAAGCAGAACAGGGTTCTCTTTTCCTTCGACTCGGAGAGCAAACAGCTGCTCAGTATGACGAGAGGAGAAAGCACGATTACCTTCCACGACTTTTCTGTAGACAAGAAGTGGATGTGGCCTGCAATGATAGAGATAAACCGGGCTCTCTTTTTCCAGGATGCGGCATCGACCCGGGTTAACATCAACGAGGTAAGCCTCAAGCGCCAGCGCAGGGATAACCTGTTTGACGTCGATCTGCCGCCTAACATGGCGCGTGCATTTGACATGCGCGGCCAATAGACCGGCTTTAAGTAATCTGATCAGAAACGTCCCGAAATGATTCTTGCATTAATCCTTTTCCTACAGGTGGGATTTGAACATACCTCCTCGCTGCTCCTTGGGGGTCATTTCCAGTCGGGCGCGGCGGACGAGGAGCTTCTTTACGTAGCCGACGGCAGAGGCGTAAGCGTATTCGAGAAAAAAACCCTCAGTCGCCGCGGCGAGCTCATGCTTTCTGGTAGAACCAACCTGATCGTGCGCCATGAGTCGAGCCTTTTTGTTGGGGGCAGCAGAGGGCTTGCAAAGATAGAGGTAAGCAGCTTCTCGCAGGAGTACCCGCAGGCAGAGTGGCTCTATACCGAGCCGATAACGGCGTTGGAGGTCTTTGGGCGCAAGCTTTGGTTTGCGGATGATAAGGCCCGGCTGTATGGTATGGATGTTGCAGGAGGCGCAAGCTCGCCATCTTGCTCGATCCAGTTGCCTCTGCCGCCTGTGAAGATCGTTGGTAACGAGGCCAGGCTCTATCTTGCGGCAGACACAGGTGGGCTTTTTGTGCTGGACCTTGAAGCAAAGGCCTTGCAGGCAAAGAGGGTGACGATCGAGGGCGACCCTGCGGTTATGGATGTCTTGATTGCAGACCAGACGGTCTACCTTGCGTGTGCCGAGCAGGGGCTTTGGGTGAGCGAGCCCAGGCGCAACTCCCTTAAGGTCGTCAAGCGTATTGAGGCTACGGGTGAGGTAATGAGCCTGGAGCTGTTCGATGAGAGGATTGCAGCGGCTGCGGGAACCGGGGATTTCCTTCTCTTCTCGATTGCCGACCCGGATGAACCCGTCGAGATTCAGAGAGAACGTTTCCCTGGGATGGGACTCAACCTTGCAAAAGCTGGCGAGGACTGCTTTTTGCTCACAGGTGCAGGCATAGGGCATATGGATCTCTCAACCAAACCCCTGGCAGGGCATGGATTGTTCTACAGGGGTGCGGGTTCCGGCTACGAGATCCTGAGCAAAGGAGGGGTGGCGGTTCTTGCGGCGGGCGACGCCGGAATAAGGACCGTCGGTCTGGGAGACAGCCTGAGTTTCCTTGGCGAGTACTCTCAGATGTCAGGCTGCCGCAGGGTGTATCTCTTCGGCTCACAGGTCTATGTGCTGACCACAAGTAATATGATGTATGTAGTAGAGATAAAGGACCCCAAGCGTCCGGAGAAACGCGCCTTCCTGCAGTTTGAGTCGGCAGCCTCGGGGGTGGACTCGGAGGGTGAGATGCTTCTTGCGGCGGAGCATGAGCGCGGGGTGGGGATCTGGTGGCGCTGTCCGTGCGGCCCATTCAAGGAGCAAGGACGCTGGGACTTCGGCGGCCAGGCGCTGGACGTGAGGATCAAAGACAAGCTTGCCTTCGTTTCCGTAGACCCCCCGGCCCTTTACGTGATCGACTGGTCAGACAGCACCAACCCGGAGCAGGTGGCAAGCCTCGCGCTTGAGCGTGACTGTGAGAGGTTATACGCCGACGAAGACCTTCTATTCGGCCTTGATTCCTCAGGCGCGCTCACCGTTGTCAATGTTGCCCGTCCCACACGGCCTAAGGAGCTTGCCGTGCTCGAACTGGAAGGCTCCCCCACCGCCCTGGCACGCTACGAGGATTATATGTTCATAGCGGCACAGGACGCAGGGGTGCACGTGGTGGATATATCCAAACCCCAATCCCCTGAGCTCGTCGGCACCCTGGACGTGGGACCGGCCATGGGGGTGGCGGTATCTGGAGACCTGCTTCTCGTCTCGACCCTCTACTCTATAGAGGCGTATAGGATTCAACCTTAAAGGAGAGCAAAAGGTGTTCGCAGGATTTCTTTTAACTGTGATGCTCGTATCGGCCCCAGATGCGCAGCCAGGGGAAGTATTATTCGAGGATGGCCGCAACTACTTTATATCAGGGGATTTTTCGGATCTGGTTGAGGTCAAAGGAACGCTTTACGCCGCAAGCGGTTTCGGGCTTACGATAGTTCCTGCAGATCTCAGTACTCAGGAACACATCCCCACACCACACTACTCAAGAAAGATAGCGCTGGCGGGTAAGCAAGTATATCTTGGTGAAGGCAACCGGATCACCGAGTTCAAGATTTCGACCAAGGGAACCCAGATGTTGACCGCCTATCCTGTGGAAGGGAAGGTGACGGCGCTTGCGGCCCGCAGGGATTTGCTGGCAGGGGGCACGGATTCGGCAAAGATCGTAATCTTCTCGCAGGGGAAGGAATCGAAGCTCCTCGTGGCGATTGACGCACCCGGTGCGGTGAAAGACCTCTTTATCTACCGTGAGTTCCTCTACGCGGCGTGCGGCATGGGCGGGGTCGCGATCATTGAGCTTGGAGAGAACCCCTCTATTGTGCGGACCCTGGATGTTCCCGGTGCCCAGGCACTTACGGTTGCAGAAGACCTTCTCTTCGTTGCAACCGCCGCCGCAGATATCCTCGCTTTCTCTCTTGCCGATCCTTCCTCTCCCCACCAGGAAAAGGTCTTTTCAAGCGGTTCGGAGGTGGTCTCGCTTGCCTATCACGACAAGCATCTGTATGCAGCCCAGGGATATCAGGGTTATTCCATCTTCAACCTCGAGGGCGAACGTGTGGAGACAGCCGAGCCGTTCCGCCAGGGGGACGTTACCTGCATCCTCCCAACCAAGGAAGTGGTGTTCCTGACGCTCCGGGAAAGGGGTATCGTGCGCCTGGAAGGAAGCATGCCGCAGGAGTTAAGCGTGACTGCTCGCCTGCAGCAGAATTCCCCCTCGGTTCACACCTCGCAAAGCGGCGCGTTCTGGGCGGTGGCACGGGGCAGGGACGGTGCAAGCATCGGGAGACTTTTGGAAGGGGAGGAGTGTGTAACCTGGGGTCATGCCGAGCCCGCGCCCAAAAGAGCCGCAGGGGTTCTTCTCTCTGGAACGTACCTTTACGTAGCGGACGCAGACCGCAGTGCTTCTATATTTGATTTAAAGACCTTCCCCTTTGCAGAACGCAAGTTGGACCTGAATCAGCCCGGTACACCCCAGCGTTTTGCCCTGAGCGGGGATTTGATATTCCTTGCCGCAGGCGACAGAGGGTTAAGGGCCCTATGGATATGCCCCTGCGGTCCGCTCCAGCAGAGGGTAGCCTTAGAAGGTATTGAGGCAGTAGACGTGGCGACAAAGGATTCCATCGTATACGTGGCCGACCCCGACTCCGGACTGCGGGTGATGGCGGTAAGGAATAAGAATCAGGAAATTCACGAACTTTCTATCTATCCCGGCGTCATAAGCCCGCAGGCTCTGCTGCTCGATGAGGATATCCTGTACGTAGCCGACTCGATCGGTGCCATTGTGGCCCTTGATATCTCCGAGGCAAAGAATCCCCGACAACTCTCCTTCGCCTTCATCGAAACGCAACCCTACGGGATGGCTCTTGTGGATTCAACCCTGTACGCGGCCTGCGGCGAGGATGGGATCTTGCCAATAGACGTGAGCGATCCCTCATCGCCGGTGGTGGGCGAGTTCATCGAAACCCCTGGAAAAGCGCTCGCGGTGACCGCATCGGGTAAATACCTTGGGGTCGCCGACTACACCTCCTGGCTGCTCATACCTCTCGATTAGTCTATAAGGCACTTCGCCGATTACAAGTCAGAAGAAGAGGGGGTAAAGCGTAAACAGGGAAGTGATTGACAAGTCAGAATCCAGGAATAGACGTTATTAGGGCCATTGGTTCTCGGGGTCTCGGATGGTCAATCGTTGGATGTGCGGCCAAGTGCCGGCATAGCCGTAATGACTACTTCGACCCGATCGGGGTCAACTTCTTACGCACGCCGCGCTTTTCATTCCAGCGCACCGTCTCCTGTGGACTGCGTTTCATAAAACAGGTGGAGTCATTATTCCAAAAGGCGCTCGCGGTGGTGGATAAGCGGCGGAATACGGGATTTTTGATCGCAACTATCGCCATTATGATACCCACTACATGGTGTGGAACCATCCCCACATCTCGCCCACCCGGATGCTGTATCTCCGTACTTCCTTGATAAGATACCTCAACAACCCCATAAATATCTACGTAAAGAAATTTAGCCGCATGCTCTGGGATCGGTTTCGTACTCATGGCTTCGATTTCATATGGCGCGACCTGATAAAAGGCCCCATCGCCGCCGCCCTAGCAGACGAACTCAAACAGGTCTTTATCCCCAAACTGGGTGAGAAAGAAACCAGAGGATAAACCTTTAGTCGGAAGAATTCCCGCAGCCATCCGTGCACGCCTGTGAAAACCCCCAGGGTGATCCCCTCCCAAAGGGAAAGCTACTGCGGCTGGCCAGCCTCGGGCACGGCGAACAGCTGATCAAGGACCCTGCGAGCCGGCCTATAGCTCGGATCAACCTCCAGCGCTCTCCTCAGCACGATCACCGCATCGGAGAACCTCTTATTCTCTATGTAGAGGTGGGCGAGGTTATCGTAGGAATCCATGAACGCAGGGTCAACACGGATTGCCTGCTTGAAGGCCGGAATCGCCTTCGCAAGCTGTCCCTCTTCGGCATAGACAAACCCCAAGTTATTCAGAAGCATGGCGTACACCCTGAAGTTAAGTGGAATCCATTCAGATATACGCACCCCCTCAAGCAGCGTCTCTCTGGCATCGCTCACTCGCCCCTCACGGTAAAGAAGGCTTCCCAGCTTCACGTACACCGTGAGGTTCTCAGGGTTCTCGCGCAACGCTCTGCGGTAAAACTCCTCCGCACGTGCATAATCCCTGCGGGACTCAGCTATCGCCCCCAGTATGGAGGAACACTGACTGCGGTCGTAACCCAACCGGTGCGCATTAGTCATCATCTCTTCGGCCTTTATCTGATCGTTGCTCAATCTATAACAGATGCCCAGCTGATAGTAGCAGTATCCAGGCTGGAAGTTGTAGCTTAACGCTTGCCAGAAAGCCCTCTCACCTTGCTTATAGTTGCCGGACTTCATGGCGAAGAGTGCATAGTTTATGTGGACTACATCCAGGGAACCCAGAAGCGTATCCCGCATCAGACGTGCGAATATCTCGTAGGCGTTCTCGGAGCGTCCCAGGAAGTTGTGGCAGTAGGCGCGTTGAACGGCAACCCAGGGGTGCTCAAGCCCCGCCCGTTCGCTGTGCTCGTAGGCGGCCAGTGCCCCAGCGTAGTCGCCCTGGAGGGCAAAGATTTGCCCCTTAAGGAAGTAGCCGGTTGCTGTAAGCTTGCGCTCTTGGGAGGGGAAAAGACGCATGGGATGCAGGACACCCACAATGCTCACGGCAAGAACCGCAAGGATCGCCGCAACCATGAGCAAGGAGTTTTTCCTAAGAAGAATCGCCGCTGCAGCCAAAAGACCAAGAGGCGGCGCGATGAACCACAAGATACCAATCCCCAAAACCAGCGGTGGGAGAAGGGCAACAGTTGCGGCCGCAAGCACCGCGGCGACGATAAGCCCTGCGGATATCCGCGAGCGCTTCATCGCTCCTCTCTCTCCTCTTCAAACCCGGGTCTCGCACGCCGCAGGATGAACTCCCGTCCCAAAAATACAGCCCAAAGCGGCAAGAAAACAGCCAGCCCTAACTGCCACGGAAAAACGCTGAGGGTTCGCTCCATGCCGAACAGGGAATACCCCGCAGCTACGAGTATGAACATACCGAGGGCGTAGAAGAACGAGGAGGATACGGCAAAGCGTGACAGACGCAGGGGGGGAATATGTAAAACAAGACCGCAGACGAAGAAAGCGATGACTATGAAAAGTGCCGTATATCCAAGACACCAGGCAAGGAGCAAAGAGAGAATAAAAAGCCCCCCGGCAGCCCGACGGAACGTCCGCCTGGCGCCTGCATCAACGGCAGGATCGTAAGCGTTACCGAAGAAGAGACTTGCACTGCCGGCCAAAACACCCAGAACCAAAAGCGCAAGCAGGGCGATATAATCGAACGGGTTACGGAGCACCCCGACAAGCACGTCCCGCAGGTTAAGCCAACCGAACAGAAACCCGGCACCTGCGGCGAGTGCCGAAAGAACGAGCAGGAAAGGCTTCAACGAACGCAGCAGCAGACGCACCTTCTCGCGGCTGTAGCGCCATAAGCCGAGCCAGATAAGCGGTATCAACGGCAAGAGCAACACCAATGAGTACTTGCGCGTCGCAGAGCTGATCAGACCGCCGGTGGCGTAGATGTTGGCAATTCCTATCGAACCGCCCCCAAAAATAGCCCCCACAACCATTTGCAATCCGCCCGCGGTAAGCGTAGCTACAATCAAAATGAGGGGAGCAAGCAGAATCGAGATAACCTTCCGCCGTGTCGTGGGGGCTCGAAGACCGCTATAAATCGCAACAAGAATTACACCCAGCCAGCCCTCTATTAACATACCTGGTGCCCCCCCATAATGCAACTTCCCCAAGCCGAAAGTCGCCTTGATGCCCTGCAAAATCATCCGCGGATCGCCTGGATAGGCAAGGTTGTAGCCGCCCGGACGGAACAGAGGGTCAACCAATGGGGCGATGAGGATGATGAACGAGTAGATGAAAAGCACCCTCGTTATCTTGCGGATGTCGTGACCTGTGCTGAAGTGAATCAAGAGTATTGCGACGATAAAAAGCATGAAGTAGAACAGCGGGAAGTGCATGAGCAGCATCTCGATAGTTATGATGGTGGTTGCGGCAAGCCCGATCCCGGGGGTCTCCAACACGCCCTCCAGCATGTCGCGGACGACCATGTAGCCGTAGGCTATGAGAATGAATGTGCCCAGAGGCATCTTTGAGTTCTCAATGGGCTTGATAAAGGTCGCATCCAACCACGTAAAGAATTTCTTCATTAGACTCTCTCCTTCCGGTTCAAGTTACAAGACAGGTGGAATTATAGGAGCGCACCCTCAACTGTCAACCCCGCGCTTGACATCGTAGTCATCGTCAATATGCTTTTGTTCCAAGCCAAAGGAGGCGGATAGTGCGCAAGCGTTGGGGTATTGCGGTGCTGTTCATCGGGATGGCGGCGCTGGGCATCGTGTGGTGGCTCTCGTTCAACAAGTGGAGCTTTAAGGGCATGGTGCCGAGCAGAGAGAGCCAGCATTTCTCGCGGCACGCGGATTCGGTGGATTTCTCCGGGGTCTACGCGATCCACGGCCCGGGCTATACCGGCACTCTGACCATCCGCCGGGCAGGCGACGGATACAACCTGTGCTGGGAGCTTTCATCTGGCAGCGTCTACTACGGTAACGGTCTGGCGATTGGCGACGTGCTTGGGGCTGTGTGCGCGGTCGAGAAACACAAACATACCCGGGTGCTTGCCTACAAGAAAGAAGCCGACGGCCTCAGCGGGCTTGCGGCCCGGATGGACGGCGACAAGCTGGGCTGCGAGAAGACCGCCGACGCGGAGCGGATTAAGGCATCCACCCATCCCCTGACCGGGGTCTACAAGGTGCAAGGCTCCCACCCCAACGAGAAGCCCTACAAGGGCGAGATGACGCTCGAACGCACCGGCGCTACCTACACCGTAAGGTGCCGGGCATCCGACGGCTCGGGCTACTGCGGCACGGGTTTTGCCGTGGACGATGTGTTCGTGACCGGCTACTCGAACGCGATGGGCGTGGGCATCGCGGTATACGAGATCAATTCCTCAGGCTTTGAAGGCTGCTGGCTTTATACGGACTACGGTCGTCTTGCCACCACCTCGCAGATCCGCGCGGGCATGGAGCGGGCAGCGAAATAGACAAGAGGCTTAAGCCCCTTGTCTAAGTTGTTACGGAGCATCTTCGCGGGGACCACGAGCCCAACCCAAAGAATCTCCCTCCATTTAAAAAAGTGGGATAAGACTACTGGATAGAGCTTAGATTAAAATCGAAAATTAACGGCCAGACCTATGCCCCGGTCTGCGGGAACGAGCGAGAGCCGCTGGGCTTGGCTGAAGCCGAACATGTGGGCGTCCACGTAGGCGTCTGAGACCGCATAGGCGATTACCGCGCCGGTAAAGAACGCAAAAACGTTGCGCCGATCCCGATGAAGGCTGCGAAGCGAATCTATCTTAGGTCCCTTGATGGAGTGAGGCACGTCGTCAGACCACATCTCGTCCACGCCGATCATCAACAGATGTTCGCGGACGGTGAAACAGGCGAGCGTGATCTCCGCAGCCGCGATCAGCCCGCCCTTGGCGTAACTCTCATTGTATAACTGCCCGCCGCCAGGGATGAAGGCCGAAAGTAGCATGGCTGTCCTTACAGATTTACCTTGCTCCTTTGCACTATCAGCCGATATACTGTCGGAGGCAACCTCAAGGGAATCGTGGAAAACTGATTCCCCGGTTTCTGCCGGCATTGACGCTTCGTCGGTTTGTCCCGCAAGCGGTAAGGCGATTGCAATAAACAGCGAGACGGGTAGAAGGCTCCTCACGGCACAACGAAGGTAAGCGCCCTGGGCAGGATACAGATTTCGAGTTCTGAGACCGCATGTGGCGAGACCTCGCCGTCTATGTGATAGTGAACCGGCCGGGAGTAGGAAAGTTTCATGCGGCGGAAGCGGTGCATCGAGACCACGTCCGTGACCTCAACGTGTTTGCCTTTGAAAGAGGTGGGGATAAGTCTCAGGAAGCGCAGTTTTGAGATCTTGCGCACGAGGCAGAGGTCAAGCTCGCCGTCGGCAAGGTCGGCTGTGGGGGTGAGCATGAACATCCCGCCGTGATATCGGCCGTTGCCCACCGATACGGTCATTACTTCAAGCTCAAGCCTCTCCCGGTCGGTCTCGACCGCAACCCGTGGTGATTCGAAGACCCGAAGTGTCCGCAGCACGGCCACCAGATAACCCAGGTCTCCCTTGATACCGGAAAGCTGCCTCTCTCTCGCGGCATCGGCATCGAAGCCCGAACCGAAGATGTTTGCAAACAACCGATCGTCCACCTTGCCCAGATCGATGCGGCGCAGGTTGCACGGATCGAGGTAACGCTCAGGCGGCGCGAACTTCACGCCTGCGGTGTGAGCGAAGTCGTTGCCCGCCCCGCTGGGGATAACCCCTATCTGGAGATCGGCTCCGCCGAGCGCGTTCACAGCGGTATTCAGTGATCCGTCGCCGCCGACTATGACAACTCGTTCGACCCCTTCTTTCACCGCTTGCTTTGTGAAGCGCTCGATCATCCCCAGCTCCTCGCAGACTCTGTAGTCAAGACCCTTGCCTTCAAAAAACTCGGGCCAGCGCTTGCTCGTTCTCCCCTTGTCCGCCGAGGGATTTATAAGGAACCGGACCTTCATACCCACCCCGGTGATTTGCACCGCAAATCCATGGGGACCCCCGAAATTTCACCCCACACGCCCGCTTCGCAGCCGTGCGGGGACCCCGAGACTCCCACAACCTTGAGATTCATCTTTTCTTCTCCTTCTTCCATACGAAATAATAAGGAAGAATCGACTTAATGCAAGCCCCCTTTACACCCCGCACGCCCGCTGAGCGTTCGTGCACCCAAAGGGCGGGCACAAGCGGGGACCCCGGTGTTGAACCACTGAATTCACTCATGGAAGTAACGAAGGCTACGAAACCATGCACCGGGCATGAAGCAACTCAGCGCAGGTAAATCTCTACCCTGCGGTTTTTGGCCCTGCCTTCCGGGGTGGAGTTCGAGGCAAGGGATCGAGCGGCTGAGATGCCGCAGGGAACGAGTCTTTTGTAGTCTATCCCCCGCTCAAGCAGGTAACGAGCTATGGCGGCGGCACGCAGCGCTGTAAGCTCCCAGTTGGTGGGATAGCGATCGCGCAGCGAGGAGCCCACGCGCACGTTATCGGTATGGACCATGATCGCCACGTCGCCCCGGGAGGTTTTGAGTACGGGAAGAAGCTTATCCAGCTCCCCCTTCCCCTTGGCCGACAGTTCACCCGGCTTGGACGAAGAGAATAGGTCGTCTGAAGGAATGGTTGCAATCAGATTGCCATAGGTGAACTCCTGGGGCCGGATCGATGCAGTATCGGTGAGGGCAGTATCTGCGGAAGACGTATCAATCGGTCTTCCCTCCTGCATGGCCGCCACCTTATCTGTCCACATCCTGATCTCGGCCTCCTGCTCGGCGTAGCCGCGCTCCAAGGGCGCGTAGAAGATGAAGTAGGCCGCCACCCCGGCGGCGACGAGGAGAAGTGCTATGATCCAGCCTAAATATCTCATGCCAGACCCTCCTTGAGCTCGCGCAGGCGCGCGATCTTTGCTACAAAAGTCTCCAGACGCCCCCTCTCGGCGGAAACGACGGCGTCCGGGGCCTTCTTTATGAATTCCTCGTTGGAAAGCTTACCGTTGATCCTTTCAATCTCCGCTTCGAGATTGCCAATCTCCTTTGAGAGCCGGACGCGTTCGGCCTCAAGGTTCAGGGTTCCGGAAGAAACGAACTCCGCAAGCGGGAGATAGACCTGGCTCCATGAAAACACCGCGCCGGTGGAGGGGTGAGGCTTCTTTTTCGCCCTGCTGAGGCCCTCGATCCCGGCAAGACCGGCAAGAAAGATCATGTTTGCTTCAAGAGAGGCGTAGAGTGCATCGTCGGAGGTAACCACAGCAACCGGAGCCTGCATCTCCTTAGCTATGCCAAGCTCGGAGCGCATGGTGCGCACGGCGGTGATAAGGTCGGTCATGGCATCCACCGATTGGGGCGATTGGCTGAACTCTAAGGGAACCTCGGGCCAGCGGTCGTGAAATAGGCGGTGATCGGCAAAGCTAAACCGCTCCCAGAGCTCCTCGGTGATGAACGGCATGAAGGGGTGAAGCATGGCGAGCGAGGATCGGAAACAGTATAGAGCGCAGGATACCGAGCGGCCGCTCTTCTTTGCGATCTTGGCGAACTCAAGACCCCAGTCGCAGAAGGAGTGCCAGTAGAATGTGTAAAGATACTTAGCCGCGTTGTACAGGTCGTGGTTTTCCAGAAGCCGCTTGACCTCCTCTGACGCCTTCCGAAGTCTTGCAAGCATCCAGCGCTCGGTCGGGGTGGGGTCCGGGGGAATCCGGGCTTCCTCCCCATCCATCAGACCTGTAAGCAGGCGCGCCGAGTTCCAGAGCTTGTTTGCAAAGTTGCGGCCCACCTTGATGCGTTCCTCGGAGTAGCACACGTCCTGTTCCTGCGGGGTGATGAGCATGAGGCCGAAGCGCAGCGCGTCCGCGCCGTATTTATCAATTAAGCCGAACGGATCGGGCGAGTTCCCAAGGCTTTTGGACATCTTTCTGCCGCGCTCGTCCCGGATCATGACGTGGAAGAAGACGTTATCGAATGGTTTTTGGCCGGTGAACTCCAATCCTGCCATGATCATGCGCGCCACCCACAGGTAGATGATGTCCCAGCCGGAGACCAGGGTGTTGGTCGGGTAGTAGCGCTTAAGATCTTCTGTCTCGTCAGGCCAGCCCATCACCGAGAACGGCCACAGCCAGGATGAAAACCAGGTATCCAAAACGTCGGGGTCCTGGGTAAGGTCGGAGGCCGCGCACTTGGGGCAGACCGAAGGCTCATCTACGCTTGCGAAACGGTGGCCGCACTTTGAGCACGTATAGACCGGTATTCGATGCCCCCACCAGAGCTGCCGCGAGATGCACCAATCCTGGATCGAGCGCATCCAATGAAAATACAGATTCTTCCATCGTTCGGGATAGAATCTTATCACCCCGTCCTGGACCGCCTTTATGGCAGGCTCGGCCAAGGGCTTCATCTTCAAGAACCACTGCTCGGACAGAAGCGGCTCGATCACCGTGTGGCAGCGCGAACATGTAGCCACCGAGAGCCGGTAGGGTTCGATCTTCTCTAAAAGTCCCTGGGACTTAAGGTCGCTAACGATTTCTTTTCGTGCCGCGTACCGGTCTTTACCCGCGTATGCACCCGCCTCATCACTCATCACGCCCGCCTCGTTGATCACCCTTACCCCTGTAAGGTCGTGCCGCTTGCCTATCTCGTAGTCAGCGGCGTCGTGAGAAGGGGTTACCTTTACCGCACCGGTGCCGAAATCCGGCTGGACCGCATCGTCGGCGATTATGGGGATGCGCCGTCCCATCAGAGGCAGGATGATCTGCTTGCCCACGAGATGCTTGTAGCGATCGTCCGAAGGATTTACAGCCACCGCAGTATCGCCCAGCATGGTCTCGGGCCGGGTGGTGGCGACGGTTACGTGGCCCGAACCGTCCTCTAAGGGATAGCGGATGTACCACAACGAACCATTTTTTTCTTCGTAGGAGGTCTCCTCGTTTGAGATGGCGGTATGGCAGCGCGGGCACCAGTTGACGATGCGCAAGCCGCGATAGATGAGTCCCTTATCGTAGAGATGTACGAACACCTTTCGCACCGCGCGGGAAAGCCCCTCATCCAGGGTGAACCGCTCGCGCGAGAAATCCAGAGCGCAGCCCATCCGCTCAAGCTGGCTCCGAATGATATCCCGGTGCTTGTTGGCCCAGCGCCACACCTCCTTGACGAACCCTTCACGCCCTAAATCTTCCTTGGATTTTCCTTCCCTGGCAAGCTTGCGCTCAACGACCACCTGGGTGGCGATACCAGCATGGTCCATCCCGGGCACCCACAGCGCCTCGTTGCCTCGAAGCGAGGCAACCCGGACCAGTATATCCTGAAGCTCGTTGTCCAGAACGTGCCCCAGGGTCAGCTTACCCGTAACGTTTGGCGGCGGGATGACTATGACGAAGCGTTCCTTGGTCTCGTCGGGCTTGGGCGTGAACAAACCCTCCTCGACCCAGGCCTTGTATAACCGCTCCTCTATGCCTTTAGGATCGTATCTCTTCGGGAACTCAGCTTGCATCGGTTATTATAGAAGATTGCTAGGGGGAAGTCAATGGGATTCTTTATAACGTCTAGAGTCTATTGCGGTGGTGGTGGCGGTGGAGTAACCGCACCCTCTTCTTTGAATTTTCGCAAAGCTTCTTTAGCCGCGTCGATATGCTGTTGATGTTCTTTTAGTTCTAGTTCATCTTCAGAAAACCCCCTCGCCTTCCATGTTTTATTCTTTTCCAGTACCACAATTTGCTTTGGTTTCCCAAGATAGCCTGGGGCATTCTCAATCGCATGATCCAATGCCCAAACAGTGGCAAAGATAGCGTCCGCCAGCTTGGGCTGGCTGTCCTTCCAAAAAACTTCCTTCAGAAAAGCTAAGAAGCTATCCGCTATTAGACGCCCGCTACCTATAGTCACGAATGGAAGCCCCTCGGAAGCAAGTTCTGAGGAGGCTTGTTTGTTAAGCGATAACAATTTAGGTTTATCATCAAAGGGCATGGCAATCAGGGTATCACATGCTGCATCTGCGGCGTCGCCGAAGGTTGATTTGACTGCCTCAATCCTTCTTTGAATATGGGGTAGAAATGCTTTTTCCAATACAGCGGCGATTTCCTCGGGGGACTTCAGACGCCTATCGTTACCATGACCTCGGTAAAACGATGCTCCTTTTTGCTTTTCTAACTCCCAAATGAATTGCTGGGCTAACCCTACATGACCAGATATTCCGACTATCATGCTATCATTGATAATAGTCAGTTTCTTCACAGGTTGTTTAATTGTTGGATGTGTGGAGTCTCCCAAAGTAGCAGCACCGTCTGCCCCCATCACTACACCGTCTTTGCAAAGTATCCCGGTTATGAGAGTCACGACTTATTCTTGGAAAACGCTCTTCTCTTTGTAAGCTGGGTAGGCTTTATAAATAGCACTGACGATTTCTTGAAAAGAGAGTTTGCTTGCCCACTCCACAAGTGCTTGAATATACTCCTTAACCCCGGGTGCAAGACCTTTTTGGAGTTGCTCAGCTGCCTTCAACCCTGCGGGGGTGGCCGCATATTCTGACCATTGCCGCTCTGGTACCGGCCTTATGCAAATAAACCCATCCTGCTCTAAAGCTTCGGCATCCTGATAAACTACAACATCAAAAGGGCCGTAATCGTAAGGTTTGAAGTTGTAAAAATCACGCCTTTGCTTCTGCGGCACGTTCTTTTCGATCAAGAATAGAATCTTCTGGAGCTGAACTGGCGTAAGGGGTTTACCCTCCGCTGCCGCCAACACCAAAAGATTCCAATCTTTTCGTTTCATCATTCGCCTCCTTTCTTACTTTATTCTAGCATTTTTTTCAGGTTTGTCAAGTCCTCTCCTTCTCACCCACTATTACCTCCTAACAATATGTGTGATTCTACCACTTAACTTGAAGAGTGCAATAGAAACCTGAAGAATCCTATCTCAACACGATCAGCTTCAGGCTGCGCGACTCGCCTGCTGCCTTTAGCCTTACGAAGTATATCCCTTTGGGTACGGGCTGGCCCGCGTCGCTGCGGGTGTCCCAGACAACGCTGTGCTCGCCGGCCTCTCGGAAGCCGAGATTCAAGGTCCACAACTTTATCCCGATCACGTCATAGACGGCGATGGTGACCGACGCCGCTTCGGGAAGAACGTAGCCGATCTCCACCGGACTGCGGGTAAGTGAAGGAGTTGAAAGCGTAAGACCTTCTGGACTCGAAGGGCCCTCTTTTACTGCAGGCCATCCGCCGCACTCGCTGCGTGCGCTGGTCGTACGGTAGAGTCCCACCTTGGCAGGGATTATGAAGCTGGTTTCCCCGGCCAGCCTGAAACCCTGGGTGTCGAAGCGATTGTTCTCCCATACACGGGCAACGTAGCTCCCCGGCGCAAGTCCCTCTATCTTGTGGGTGAAATCGAAGTCGCACATGCAGTCGCATGGATGGATGTCGAGATCCTCCTCGAAGATGTCTATGGTGTAACCGTCCTGTCTTATCTCGAACACCATCTCAGGGCAGCAGTTGAACTAGGCGCTGTCGTGATGGACGTATGCCACGTCGTTCTTGACCTCAGAGGAGACCTTACCGGAGGCTAACCCCGTGACCACAAAGGCAAGGGTTGCAAGCACCCCTGAAAGGGCACGGTATCTTTTCATAAACCACCTCCTCGGTTGGCTAACGATATTAATGTAGTTCAAAAACCGGGCTTGTCAACCCCTCTTCACCCCGCTCGTTCGCTGCACGACCGAGCGGGGACCCCTCTCACCAGCACGGGTTCTCAAAAAAGAGCCTGGCCAATCAGCCCCCGACCTAACCAGCCAGGACATGAAGGTGTATGCCCTCCTAAACAATCTTATTTACGCATGCCCCAGGAGGGGGCCAGCACCTCACCGTTTGTAAAGATACTCGGCGACGAAGTCCCCGCCGCTCGTTCCGTCGAAATCGCCATCGACCGGGTTGCCATCCTTATCGGCTACCCACTCCAGGAACCGGGAACGACCTACGATCCGAACCTTTACCGGTCCCCCGCCTTCGGGAAGAAGTTCGCTTACCGGCTGCACGGACTCAAATCTAACGGTCCGTTCATCTGGGAATGTAATCTTGCCATCAACCAACTCTACAACATCAGTGCTAACGATAATAGTCCCTCCGCTCGTAACAGACCTCGGATTTATCGGTTGAGTGAACTTGTAGGTGAGCACGAGCTTGTTATTTTCGATCTTGAGAACTTCTGCGGTCTCGCAACCGGCTACGAGCTGCAGCGGCTTCGCCGCACAGGCCAACATTCCAACAGCAAGCACCACGAAAGCTGCAACACTAATCGTTCTTCGCCAATGCATTCCGCCTCCTTGCCTATACTGTTACTCCCGCACCTATATTATTACTCACCCATCTGTAGGTCACGAGGTATATCCCCGAACCTGACTGAGCTTCTATAATCACTTTAGTCCAAATTTCTTACTTGTCAAGCCCTGCCGCGGGAATTAACTCGTAAACCTGCTCGAAGGTCCGCTTTGGATAAAGTGTCTTTGCCCCACTGGACATAAAGTCGGCCCTGCGGCTCTTCCTTTTCGGGTTCCTCGCGGCGCCGCCTGTATCCTTGTCGGGTACACGGCAACGGTGGGGGGTATAATCTTATCTCAATACGATCAATCTCAGGCTACGTGCCTCGCCTGCTGCCTTTAGCCTTACGAAGTATATGCCTCTGGGTACTACTTCACCAGCCTCGTTGCGGATATCCCAGACCAGAAGGTGCTCGCCTTGCTCCTGACTGCCTACGTTCAGAGTGCGAATCCTGGTTCCGATAACGTCGTATATCTCCAGCGCAACTCTCGCATCAGCAGGCAGGAAGTAGCGTATCTGCGCCGACTGCTGGGTTGGGTTTGCCGACGCGTTGGTAAGCTCCAGGCCGGTATGTGGAGAGGCGGGCGGCTCCTCGGCACCCTCGGCGTCGTAGCACTCACTCATGAGCGTCGTGATGGTATAGGAAGTCAGACGCGCTTTTATTACAAAACTCGTGACGCCGGCCAGTGTATACTCCTCGTCATAGGAGGCTTCCCACACACGTGCAAGATAGTCTCCAGGCTCAAGACCTTCCAGTATATGGGTGAAGTCGAAGTAACACATGCAATAGCAGGGGTGTGTTCCCAGATCACGTTCGTAGATATCTATGATGCCTGCGGTATCCGGATTGGGTTTGATCTCAAAGGACATATCCTGGCAGCGGTTGAACCAGGCGCTGTCGTGATGGACGTATGCGGTGTTGTTCTTGACCTCGGAGGAGACCTTACCGGAGGCGTAAGCGGTGACCACAAAGGCTCCGATTGCAAGCGCCCCGAAAAGGACGCGGTATCTTTTCATAAAACCACCTCCTCTGTTGGTTATCAATATTAATGTAGTCCAAAAATGGGATTTGTCAACCCCACCCCACTCGTTTACTGCGTAGCCGAGCCCGGGCCCCAAATATTAATGAATCGGGCCGACCTGAAGGTCGGCCCCTACGAGCTTAAGGTTGACCCCTGGGAGTTTTGACAAAAAATCCAAAACGCTTATTATACGATAAACAAGGAGTAGATATGGCAATTAGTTGGGTGGCTGCTGCAATCAAAATTTTGGAGGAAAAAGAGAATAAGACCCTTCACTACAGGGAAATAGCGGAAGAAGCGATCGAACGAAATCTCGTAGAAACCCAAGCGGCTAACCCTCCGATGACATTATATGCCTGTCTTTACAATGACAATTACATTAAACAACAACGTGGTGAGCTTCCCCTCTTCGAGATATCTAAAGGATATGTCTCTCTAGTGGGTAGGGACGATCCTATTAAATCAATAACACAAAGCACTAAGAAATACTTTGAGGAGGTAAAATCTCGCTTGCTCAAAAAATTAATCGCCATGAAAGGAACCGATTTCGAGCAATACGTAGAGTATCTTCTTACCAGAATGGAGTACTCTACTGTAGAAAGACGTGGCGGTGGCGGCGATGAGGGTATTGATTTAATATCCGAAACTCAGTTTGGAGTGAATGCGATTAAGGCAGGAATCCAAGTCAAATCAAAGCAATTGAATAAGCGAATAGGGGAAAAGGATATTCGTTATTTACGAGACGTTCTGCCCAAATTCCAATGCACCCAAGGCGTCTTCATCACCACCACAAAGTTCACATCCCAAGCTATACGTGCAGCAGAAGAGTCTCACGGACTTCCGTTGGTTCTCATAGATGGTGACAAGCTCGTTGAGTTACCTATGAAGTATGAAGTTGGAATTAAAAAGAAAAAAGTAGAAATCTATTTTTTAGATCCCGATTCGGAAGTTTTTCAGTTCATAAAAAAATCGAAATAAGGTTATTTCCTCTCTTTTATCTTTTCCCTTTCCGCCATTTCGGCAATGAAGCCGGTGTGGAGGTTGCCCTTGAGGAATTCTGGGTCGTCGAGGACCCGCAGGTGGAAAGGCACGGTGGTCTTGATGCCCTCGGTGTAGAACTCCTCCAAGGCGCGCTTCATTCGGGCGATGGCCTCGGCGCGGGTCTGGCCGTGGGTTATAACCTTGGCGATGAGCGAGTCGTAATACGTTGGAATTACGTAACCTGCAAAGATGTGGGTATCCACGCGAACCCCTGGACCGCCTGGAAGGTGCAGGAACTCGATCCTGCCCGGCGTAGGCATGAAATCGCGGTCAGGGTCCTCTGCGTTGACCCGGCACTCGATTGAGTGGCCCGAAGGCTTTAAGACGCTGCGGCGGATTCCCAGCCTGGAGCCTTGAGCCACACGTATCTGTTCTTTCAGGAGATCGTATCCTGTTACCATCTCGGTGACCGGGTGTTCGACCTGGATTCGGGTGTTCATCTCCATGAAGTAGAAGTTGCCCCCCGGATCGAGGAGGAACTCGATGGTTCCGGCGCTCTGGTATCCTATGGCCTTTGCTGCGGCAACCGCTGCGGCACCCATCTTCTTGCGGAGTTCCTCCGAGACAACTGGTGAAGGCGACTCCTCAATGAGCTTTTGGTGGCGGCGCTGGATGGAGCACTCGCGCTCGGCTAAGTGCACTACCTTGCCGTGCTTATCGGCGATAATCTGTATCTCAACGTGTCGTGGTTTTTCTATGCATTTCTCCAGATACAGCCTGTCGTCACCGAAGGCTGCCTTTGACTCGGCCTTTGCCATCTTGTAGCCTGCGTCGAGTTCCTTGCGGTTGTGCGCCAGCCTCATCCCCTTGCCTCCTCCGCCTGCCGCGGCCTTCAGAAGCACGGGATAGCCGAACTCTGCGGCAAGCTTGCGTGCCTCTTCTACGTCCACGAGGTCCTTCCTGGAACCGGGTATCACCGGCACCCCGGCTTTTCGCATGGTCTGTTTTGCAAAACTCTTGTTGCCCATCTTCGCGATGTTGTCCGCGGTTGGTCCGATGAACGTAAGTCCGCACTCTTCAACCATCTGGGCGAACGCCGCGTTCTCGGCCAGGAATCCGTATCCGGGATGTACGGCGTCGCATCCAGAGACCTCGGCGGCTGAAATGAGTGCTGTGACCTTGAGGTAGCTCTCGGACGAAGGCGGCGGTCCGATGCACAAAGCCTCATCGGCCAGGCGTGGGTGGAGGGCGTCGGCGTCGGCCTCGGAGTAGACCGCAACCGTTCCGATACCCAGCTCCTTGCACGCCCTGATGATGCGGACCGCGATCTCACCCCGGTTGACCACAAGTACCTTGGAGAACATGAACCTAACTCGGCTCTATAAGAAAGAGCTCCTGCCCGTACTCGACCGGGGTTTCGTTTTCGACAAGGATCTCTGCGATGGTGCCTGAGACCTCGGACTCGATCTCGTTCATGAGCTTCATCGCCTCAACGATGCAGACCACGGTACCGGGCTTGACGGTGTCTCCGACCTCAACGTAGGGGGGAGCGTCAGGTGCAGGGGCGCGGTAGAAGGTTCCGACCATGGGCGATGTGATTGCCACCAGGTTTGCCGCACGTGCGGGCTTGGCCTCCTTGACTCCTTCTGCCGCCGCAGGGGTTGAGGATACGGGTACTCCTGAGAGGTGTGTTGCGGGTGTTGCGGGTGTTACGGGTGTTACGGGTTGTCCTGCGACCTTGCTCACGCGGATCTTCTGGCGACGGTTGAACTGAACCTCGAGTTCTGCAATATTATTTTCTGTAACCAGTTTTATCAGTTTCTCTACGTCGGAAAGCTTCATGCCGCCTCCTTAGAGTTCTGCAAGCTTTGCGCGCGGCGAGGAGGAGAGTATCCTTACGCCGTCGGCTGTAACGTAAACCAGATCCTCTATCCTCACCCCGCCCCAATTGGGGAGATAGATACCGGGTTCAACCGTTACCACCGCTCCTCTAGGAATCTTGTCTTTGCTGGTGGGTGCGATCCTGAGCCCGTCGTGGGTTTCAAGTCCTACCCCGTGCCCCAGCGCATGGCCGAAATAGGGGCCGTAGCCCGCCTCTTTTATGACGTCGCGGGCCAGGGCGTCGGCTTTCCTGGAATCCATCCCGGCGCGGATGTCGTCCAATGCGCGCTTTTGGGCGCGAAGGACGATCGAGTATATATCCTTCTGCTTTTTCGAGGCCTTGCCGATCACGACCGTTCGGGTCATGTCTGCGGAGTATCCTTTCCACTGGGCGCCCAGATCGAAGGTAACCAGATCGCCCTTGCGCAGCTTGCGAGCGGTGGGCTTTGCGTGCGGCAGTGCGCTGTTAGGACCCGAGGCGACGATTGAAGGAAACGCGGGCGGAAGGCCGGTGTAGCGCATAAATCGGTATGCAATCTCTGCGGCGAGCTCGCGTTCGGTAACGCCTAGCTTAACGAGATCAAGCACCTCGGCAAGTGTCTTGTCGGTGATTCGAGCCGCCTTGGCGATGAGTGCTACCTCCTTTGAATCCTTGATGTTACGAAGCTCCTGGACCCAGCCTTTGGTCGGAATCCACTTGAAGCGGCCGACCTTGCCCAGGTCTTTCTTGAGTTGCTGGAGGGCAGAGATCGTCATATGATCCGCCTCGAAGCCTATCCTGGCCACATTCTTTAACTCGGCGAGTTCTGCAAGCTTGTTTGCGAATCCCTTTGTGATGATGTGTATGAGGGCCTTGGGGATCACCTCGTGCTTTACCTGCTCGGCGTAGCGAAAGTCGGTGAAGAAGTGCACCCTGCGCGCGATGAATACGTAGCCGTTCGAGCCGGTATAGCCGGAAAGGTAGCGCACGTTCTTCAGATTGGTGACAAGGAGCCCGTCAAGGCCTTCCTTCTTGATCCTCGTCTTGATCTTACTGAGTCTTCGTTCCATCCACTCGTCCCTGGAGTTCTTTTATTTTTGCGGCGATCTCTGCATCGTCCGGCTTCTTTAGTGCCATCTCCCGGTAGATACGAAGGGCTTCGGTAAGATAGCCCTGGCTCTCGTAGAGTTCTGCCACGCTGCGGGTAGTGAAAGGTGAGGCGGGTTTTGTCTCCTCGGAGAGCACCTTGCGTGCAAGTGGATCGACAGAATCGAGTGCAGCCAGTTTCTTTGCCGTTACCCCTCGCCCCGCTGCCTCGCGGCGCATCTCCAGTTCAAGAAGCATCCGCAGTACGGTAAGATTGGCGGGGTCCAGGGCCAAGGCCTCGCGCAGGGCCTCCTCGGCCTTGAAGGGCTGATTCTTCTGCAGAAGGTATCGAGCGCGGAGGATGTGCGCAGGCAGGTAGGAAGGGTGCTCGCGCAGACCGCGTTCAAGCAGCTTTAATGCGCGGCTTAACTCATCTTTATCGGCATGAGCTTCAGCAAGACGCGCAAAAGCCGTCGAGGAAGGGTGCAGCGCTATGTAGTCGTTCAGCCGCTTTATCCGCTCAGCTGGATTCATAGTCCAGAAGTGTAAGCAACAAAAAAGGGATGTCAACACCCACATAGTACCCAGGGAATATAGCCCTCATGAGGCTAAGCCGATCGAAAACTTGACCTGTCTCGGTATCCGGCATATAATGACCTCAAACCAAGGAGGATAAATGCGCAAACGTCACGTGATTTTCAGTATGGTGGGAGCCGCACTCGCTTGCTTGCTTTCTCCCGTAACCCTTTCCGCTGATGCAGGCGATCAGTTCATCGTTAAGACGGCAGACCTCGATGCCCTGCAGGAATTTGCGGCAGAGCACGGAGCACAGGTTTCTCCGTTGATCTTCTACCCCAATCCATCTCAAGAAACGATGGAGCTCTACGGTAATCAATACATCGTCAAGTTTGCTACTGATGACCAATCCGCGATCAGCCGTGTGATGAACAAGGTTGAGTGTCTGCCAGGGGTCCAATTCGTTCAGCCTGACGAAGTCCTTGATATTTTTATTCCCGAATGGGATGAGGAGTCGGTGGAGAACTCTTTCAACTTACGGGTCATGAACCCACTCCCTTATACGCCCAACGATCCGCGTTACCCTGATCAGTGGGATAAGCCGATTACCGAAACCGACTGGGCCTGGAACACTACCACTGGAGAAGGAGCAGGCGTGGCTGTGCTGGATCAAGGTGTTGATACCACTCATGAAGACCTGGTTGACAATCTCTACATGGGGTACGACTTCAACGAGAATGATAATGATTACTACGATATCGGCGGTCACGGTACTCAGTGTTGCGGTGTTGCGTGTGCGAAAATCGATAACGGCGTCGGGATAGCAGGTGTTGCCGGCAATGCCCATCTTATGGCGCTGAAGATATGGGGTGACAATCCTTTGTATTACAGCACCTTAACAAACTGTATGAACTACGCAATAGATAACGGTGTTAAGGCAATCAGCATGAGTTGGGGGGGCGATGAGAGCGACTTCGCCCTAGAAAACATAATGAACAATGCCTGGGACAGGGGAGCGTTCCTTTGTGCCGGTGTGAACAACGACAACAAGGATAAACCTTTCTACCCGGCGGCCTTTGAAAAGGTTATGGCGGTCGGAGCCACAAACTCAGAGGACACAAGGTGGCCAAACTCGAGGTACGGCTCTTGGGTCCAGATATTCGCTCCAGGAGGACTGTCAACCAAACGGGGTGGAGGTTACGGTGGAGTACAGGCCACATCATTTACCACCCCCCAGATCGCGGGTCTGGCCGCACTCATTTGGAGTGCTCATCCCGAGTATTCTAACCAGCAGGTGTGGGATGCCATAATCCTGGGCGCAGACACCATCGACTCCGACGTAGGCAAGATACTTAGGATGAACTCCAAAAAGGCCCTGGAAGCGGATGTCTCGGTGCAAGAGCGACCTATGGAAGCACAGGCTATCTCGGCAGCCAGCATTCAAAGCGGTACTATCCGGCTTGCCGCGCCCGCATCGACCGAGTACTCGTTAAAGCTCTTCAACGTCACAGGCAGAGAACTTTATGCGGAGAGAGGCAGAACGGATATGAAAGGAGAGATTTCCTGCAATCCCGTTCTCGGTTCAGGCATTTACTTCTGGCGGTTCAAGGCATCTGAAGGGACAAGCTCAGGCAAGTTCATCTACGTGAGGTAATTTTTCTGCCACAAGCGAAACCAAAGCGTTCGCTTGCTGACCACGGTCAACACATCGTTACCAGGCTAGAGGGGTGTCCATGGTCAATACATCGTTACCAGGTAAAAGGGGGTTGAGGTCGTCGAGGAGTAGTACCGGGAAGAGAATAAAGTTGTCATTAAGTTGATTGTAACCGAGGGAACGGAGTTT